>WNGE01001319.1_pt1 | contig 47397 bp, 49 predicted proteins | sample 5400651 | NCBI WGS metagenome assembly WNGE01 (sample SAMN13153370, study PRJNA577476) | soil metagenome | isolation source: 60 cm soil or saprolite under grassland replicate 2 | place: USA:California | collected 2016-06-15 | reverse complement strand
ATGCCAAGACCCGTTCCCCTGCATGCTGCGGCGTACAGCCTCCCGCTATCGCTGCGGAACACGCTCCAGGTGGGGTAGTCAGCTTTGAGAGCTTCAATATCCCCCGTAGTGTCCGTGATCTCATGCCCGTTGCCGAGGACCGCTGCGCGCATGATCGGCCAGTGGCACACGCATGTGTCAAACGTTGACGGGTCCTGGCTGTGATCAACCCCGTCTGCCTCGAAACGTGACGGTGGGATCACCGTTCGCACTGTGGCTCTGGCGCTGCAACTGCGCATGCCGCACGTGGTGTCGTCGGGCGGCATCGTTGCCTGATAGGTACTCATGATCCGCAATCCTCATGATCGGTCCCGTTGCTCTCGGCTATCATGATTGCGCTGTAACCTCACGCTGAGCAGCAAAAACAGCACTCACAGCACCGATGGTAGAATTTCTCGATCACGTGTAGAGGTGGCCGACGATGGGCCGAGACTCCAACAGCTCCCCCCTAGCGTTTTTCGGCGCCGAGCTGAAACGCTTGCGCCAAAGAGCCGGGATCACACAGCAACAGCTAGCCGAGCGCACAAACTACGCTCTCGCCACCGTAAGCGCATACGAGACAGGCACGCGTATCCCATCACGCGAATTTGCTGAAAGTGCAGATAAGGTATTCGGCACAGACGGCGATCTTACCAGGCTGCAAGGTCTAGTTGAGACGGTATCTGTTCGTCCATGGTTTCGTGACCGCGTGGAGGTAGAGCGCAGAGCCACCGAGATATGGGAATACGAAACTTACCAAATACCGGGATTGCTGCAAACCGAGGACTACGCACGCGCCATTGTCAGCGCGGTGCGTCCAATGCTGCCAGCGGATGCCATCGAACGTGCGGTAGCGCTTAGGATGACCAGACAGGAGATTCTAGAACCTGACGAGGCTATACCGATCGACCAACAGAACGCACCGCGATTGTGGGCGGTCGTAGACGAGTCTGCGCTGCATCGCATGGTAGGAAATCCGGAAATCATGCAAGCGCAGCGCGAGCATTTAGTTGCCATGGCCCAGCGGCCGAATGTCACTGTACAGATAATTCCCAGTGCGGCTGGCCCGACATGCGCGTTCGGGCGAGCGTTCGCAGTATTGATATCCCGCAATGGTTCATCGGTAGCCTACTTCGAAGACGTCGGCACTGCCCGTTACGTCCGTGATCGTGACGAGGTGAGCCGCTACATGTTGATCTTCGAACACTTGCGCGCGAGCGCACTAGACGACAAACGATCGGTCAAGCTGATAAAGGGTGAGGACAAATGAGATGGCGAAAGTCAAGTTATTCAGGTGGGGAGGGCAACTGTGTGGAAGTCGCGGCCCTCCCCGATGGTGGGCGCATGGTGCGCGACAGCAAGGAGCCTAACGGGCCGGTTCTGTGTTTCACCGCAGATACTTGGAAAAGGTTCATGGACCACATCAAGTCCGAGCGCTAGCCAATCGCTTCAACGAGAGCGCCCACCGCCTGCGGGGTCTCCGGTGGGCGCTGTGTTGTGCGCTGAGCACGACCCAAGAAGGACGCCGAAGCGCGCGTCTCATCAGAGTTCAGGCTGACGGTGCATCCACCGGACTGCGGCGTCAAATGGAGACAAGATCTCCTTATCGGCAACATGCTGGCCATACCACTGATCACGATTCTTGTATTTGGGGTCAGGACGTGAATAGGCCTGCCAGCGCCAGACACCGTAGAGATCGGAGTATACATCCGTGTACGTGTCCGTGAGGTCGCCGAATTCCTCCGGATCATGGGTCTTCGCTCCGCGTGCATGCACGAGCGCCGCCGCTGTTTCACCCTCGACATCACCACGGACGAAATTGTCCTGGTCCTTTAGCGTCCCGAGAGTTTTTTTCCCACACCAGTACACCCACATCTCATTCATAGCGTCCAATGCTCCGGAAACCGCGTCGGGCAATCTGTCCTGATCGCCTGATCCAACGCTGGAGCGAACTTCCTTCAGGCGCGCGTTAAGGCGCCGCCATCTCGCCCGCAGCAGCCCGTCAGAGTTAGTCACTAGGACATTCTCGCCCAAGACGAGACTTGCTCAACAACCAACTCACCGCACTTGGCACCTGGCTACCACCAATCACCGTCGCACCCGTCCACCACGTACCGGAAAGGGGCGGCAATGTGCGCCGGACTGTGCTCCTCGAAGTAGTCGGCCAGCTCATGCCCGTGGACAGCTAGCACATCGTCTATCGCCTCGCCCTGCCCAAGCGCCAGGGCGTGGGGCAAGATCGCGTCTAGGTGTTCCATTACCAGGGCGTATGACCAGTCCGGCCAGTAGAACCGGTCCTCGGCAAGGGATGGGGGAGTGCGTAGCTGCACGGAACCTCCCCGCAAGCTGGGCCGGGTGGTCGGTTGCCCAGTGAGATCGAGGTGGCCTGAATCATCCCACATCTACGCCGGTCAAAGTGACCGGCATCATGGTCGTTGTGTCCGCGCGTGCTGCGTCGGTGGTCACATTCGTGATGGCCGCGTCTATGCCGGCGCGTAAGGTACGTGTTGGCATCGAAGCTGACTCCTTCGGTGTCCGTGCCCTGGGCCGACTTCACTCGGCCCAGGGCAGCTTTGCAGTCAAGACTGATCATCCCAAAAAAATCCCACAAACTCACCGCTTCCAGTAGTGATGTATGGATGGAAACCACGCGCGTATGAACGTTCGATATACATACTGTGAGCTGGCAGAATCTAGCTATTTCTATTTGTCGGTTACAGACCCTCTTTAGGAGCTTGAAACATGGGAGGCATGATTCCGATCACGGGTGCGCAATACGAGATTTCCGCCGACGAGTACCGGGCGACTGTCACCGAGCTCGGTGCGGGCCTGCGTGAGCTCACCTACGGGAGACGGCCGCTGATCACCTCGTACGATCCTGACCAGCTTCCGCCCGGTGCCGCAGGTCAGCTGCTCGCGCCATGGCCGAACCGCATAGCTCACGGCCGCTACGTCTTCGCCGGTTCGAGTTACCAGCTGGACCTGTCAGAACCGGAGCAGGCCAACGCGATCCACGGGCTCACCCGCTGGGCGAGCTGGGCACCCGTGCAGCACGAGCCCGACCGGGTGCTGTTGACCCACGTTCTGCACGGGCGGCCGGGCTACCCGTTTTGTCTCGAACTCGACGCGCAGTACCGGGTGGGCGCCGACGGCCTGGCGGTGACCATTACCGCGCGCAATGCTGGCCGCCGGCCCGCGCCCTACGGCACCGGGTCGCACCCCTACCTGGCGGCTGGCCGCCCGATCGACGCCTGCCGGCTGACGATCCCCGCAACGCAGTGGTTGCCCGCAGATGACCGCGGCATTCCGGCCGGGGCGGCCATGGACATCGCCGGAACGCCGTTCGACTTCCGGCCGGGCCGGTCACTTGGCGGTACGCAGATCGACCATGCCTTCACAGGCCTTGATCGCGACACCGACGGCAGGTCCTGGGTCCGTGTGTGCGCCAGCTACGGTGAGCTAGCGCTGTGGGCCGGGGAGGGTTATGGCTGGCTGCAGGTCTTTACCGGGGACACCCTTCCGGAACCCGGACGTCGCACGGCGATCGCGGTAGAGCCGATGACGTGCCCGCCCAACAGCTTTGTCACCGGGCAGGACCTGATCACGCTCAATCCGGGCGAGAGTGTGACCCACGTCTGGGGGCTGGTGTTTTACCAGCACTGATCAGCGCGGAGATGTCGGCGAGGTCCTCCTGGGTGTCGACATCAGCGGCATCACCGATGTCCCCGCACTCCACCAGTGTGACCAGTTCGGGGTGGGCGCGAACGAAGCGGCGTGCCCCCACATCGCCGACGGCGAGTCTCGTGACCTCGGCCCAGTGCTCGCGCGCAAGCAGCACGGGGTTGCGCGGCGCTCCGTGGTAGCCCGCCACGGCCACCCTGGCACCGCCGTGGTACGCCGAGATCAGCCGCTGCACTGCCCGCCAGCTCACGAGGGGCTGATCGACCAGCGCGATGATCGCCGCCGGCGCGTCCGCTGGGACGGCCTGCAAGCCAGCGGCCAGGGAGGAGCCCATCCCGTTCCGCCAGGCCGGGTTGTGCACCAGGATCACACCTGGCCCGGCCAGGTCCAGCCGCGCGGCACCGGTCACCACGATCACCGGTGCCGCTCCGCCGTCGCGCAACAGTGCTACACCGCGATCGGCCAGCCGCTCGCCGTGTAGCTCGGCGAGCGCCTTGGGCTGGCCGAACCGGCTACCTTCCCCGGCGGCGAGCAGGACGCCGGCCACCGGTGACCCAGTCACGGCACCAGTCGTCCCTCCGGCCGCTCGTGGTGAATCCGGCCCTCGGTCGAGCTCAGCGGCTGCCCCGATCCTCCCCACCGCAGCTGGATGAGCTCCGCGGCCACCGACACCGCCGTTTCCTGCGGCGTCCGTGCGCCGAGGTCGAGCCCGATCGGTGACCGCAGCCTGGCGAGCTCGGTCTCCGTGAGCCCGGCCTCACGCAGCCTGGCCAGGCGATCCTCGTGGGTACGGCGGCTGCCCATCGCCCCGATGTAGGCGGCGGGCCTGCGCAGTGCGACCTCAAGGACCGGCACATCGAACTTGGGATCGTGGGTGAGGACACAGATGACCGTGCGCTCGTCAGTGGGCAGCCGGTCAAAGAAGCGGTGCGGCCACTCGACGACGACCTGGTCGGCGTCGGGGAACCTGGCGGGTGTCGCGAAAACCGGGCGTGCGTCACACACGGTCACGTGGTAGCCGAGGTACTTGCCGATGCCTGCCACCGCGGCGGCGAAGTCGATCGCCCCGAACACGACCATCCTCGGCGGTGGGGCGAACGAACTCACGAACACGCTGAGCTCGTCAGCCCGGCGCTCGCCTTGTGACCCGTAGTGGCGCACGCCGGTGAGACCCTGCGCGAGCATGCCGCGAGCGTCGTCGTCAACGGCATCATCAAGCCGCTCGAGGCCGAGGCCGCCGGACGCGGTCCGTGGCCAGATCACCCGCCGGGCGCCGATACTGCCCGGGCCTGACACGATCGTCGCGACCGTCACAGGATCGCCGCGCTCCACCGCGGCGGTGATGTCGCCAAGCTCGGGAAAGGTTGACTTGTTGACGGGCTCGACGAAGATCTCAATGGTGCCGCCACAGGTCAGGCCGACCGCGAGCGCGTCGCCGTCGCTGACGCCGTAGGTCTGCAGCACGGGCTCGCCGGTGCCGCAGACCTCCTGGGCCACCTCGTAAACCGCCCCTTCGACGCACCCGCCCGACACGCTCCCCACGACCTTGCCCGTGGGGGAGACAGCGAGTGCCGCACCGGGGTCGCGTGGCGCGCTGCTGAATGTCCGCACCACGGTGGCGAGTCCGAACGTCTCACCGGCCTGCCACCAGCCAGATATCTCGGTCAGGATGTCACGCACGGCTTCAGGTTACGTCCCCGCCGCACCTCCGGTCAGGCTCGGCGTCCGGGCGCGGCCCGGCGACAGCCCACCGCGAAGCAGGCCCGGCGACAGTGGCTTGCCCCTGCCGCTCACTCGACGATCTTTGAGATCGGGATCTCCAGGATGTCCCGCGCACCGGTTGCCCTCAGGGCAGGAATGAGCGTGTTCACGCCCCGCTTCGGCACGACCGTTTCCACCGCGTTCATGTCGCTGCTCGCCAGCGCGGTGATCGTCGGTGAGGACATGGCCGGCAGCATCTTGATCACAGCCTGCAGCCGCGCGGCCGGCACATTGAGCTTGAGCAGCACGTTGCCCCGCGCCCTGATCGCCCCAGACAGCAGCAGTGAGATGTCCTCCATAGCGGCACGCTTCGCCGGATCGGCGTGGGCCGCGGGATTGGCGACAAGTTCCGTATAGCTGGTGAGCAGGGTCTCCAGGATCCGCAGGCCGCTCACGCGCAGCGACGACCCGGTTTCCGTCACGTCGACGATCGCGTCCACGATGTCAGGCACCTTGGCTTCGGTGGCGCCGAAGGACGGCACCACCACGGCCTTGACGCCACGTGAGTCTAGGAACCGCCGGGTCAGCGAGGGGTACTCGGTGGAAATGCGGATTCCCTCTGGCATGTCGGAGGCGGAATCGTAGGACGCTTCCTTGGGCACCGCGAGCACGATTCGCACCGGGTTCGCGGTGGCCTTGCTGTAGCGCAGCTCGCCGAGGCTGGTTACGTCCGCGTCGGTCTCCACGATCCAGTCACGGCCCGTGATGCCGAGGTCGAAGAGGCCCTGCTCCAGGTAGGAAGGAATCTCCTGCGGCCGGAGGAACCTGACGCGGTCGATCCGCGGATCGTCGATCGACGCGTGGTAATCGCGGTCGGTACTTCGCCGCACGGTGAGGTCGGCGGCGTCGAAAAGCTCGAGCGTCGCCAGCTCGAGCGAGCCCTTGGGCAGGACGAGGGAGAGCATGCCTGCGGCCTTTCAGCACGAAGGTGGGAGGACGGTGACCGATGCCTCAGCGATGTCGCTGGGCCGCTGCTCCATCACGCAGAGAGCGCAGGATGAGTGCGGTATCGATCGCTGCCACGGTGGCCTCCCATCCCTTGTCTTCGCTGCTAGTCGGCAGCCCGCAACGGTCGCGAGCTTGGTCAAGCGTGTCACATGTAAGCACCCCGTTACCCACCGGGACCCCCGTGTCGAGCGCTACTCTGGTCAGCCCGGCCGTCACCGCGTCACAAACGTAGTCGAAATGCGGGGTGCCACCGCGGATCACCGCGCCGAGGCACACGACGGCGTCGCGCTGGCGAGCGAGCTCGGCCGCGACGACCGGCAGTTCGATGGCACCAGGCACGCGCAGCACGAGCGGGTCGGGCACGCCGCAGGCGGCGGCCGCGGCCGCGGCGCGCGCCACGAGCACGTCGGTGATCTGCGCGTGCCAGCGGGTGGCCGCGATCGCGAGCGTAAGACCGCTGGCCCGCACGGTCCGTTGCTCCGGCTTGCCCTCGCCGCTCATGAAGACTTTCCCGAACGGCTGGCGCTACGGGTCACCACCAGCGGGTCTGCGGGGCCGTCGGAGTCCGGGGTGTCCCCGGGGAGCACTGCCCGGGGGGTCGTCCCCCCGGAGCCAGCACTGCCCGAACGGCTGCCGCTTTCTGGCGCGAGCGCCGCAACCGATTCACCGTTGACGTGGGCCTTCGAGCCGTTCAGCGACGGCAGGCCATCGATCAAGTGGCCGAGCCGATCCCTCTTGGCCACCAGATAGCGGAGGTTGTGGGTGGTGGCGATGACGGGAAGCGGCACACGGCCGAGCACCTCGATGCCGAATCCGGACAGGCCGGACAGCTTAGCCGGATTGTTGGTCAGCAGCCGGATCGAGCGAACGCCGAGGTCGCCGAGGATCTGGGCACCGGTGCTGTACTCCCGGGCGTCCGCCGGCAGGCCGAGTTCGAGATTGGCGTCCACCGTGTCGGCACCGCCATCCTGGAGCTGGTAGGCCTGCAGCTTGCTGAGCAGCCCGATGCCACGTCCCTCGTGACCGCGAAGATAGAGCACCACCCCGCGGCCCTCGGCCGCGATCGCGGCCATTGCGGCGTCGAGCTGGGCCCCGCAGTCGCAGCGCTGCGACCCGAACACGTCCCCGGTGAGGCACTCCGAATGCGCGCGGACCAAGACGTCGTGCCCGGCGCCGATGTCCCCGAGCGCCAGCGCGACCTGCTCGCAGCCGTCAACGGAGTTCAGATACCCAACCGCGCGCCACATGCCACGCGAATTGGGCAGCTTCGTCTCCACGACCCGGGTGACCATCTGTTCGCGGTGCCGCCGGTACTCGATGAGCTGCGCGATCGAGATGAGCGCGAGCCCGTTGGCATCGCAGAACTCACGCAGCCGCGGCGCCCGCGCCATGGTGCCGTCGTCGTTGACCACCTCGGCCAGGACGCCTGCTGGATTCAGCCCGGCGAGCCTGGCCAGGTCGACCGCGGCCTCCGTGTGGCCCGGGCGGCGCAGCACGCCGCCCTCCGCATAACGGAGCGGGAAGATGTGCCCGGGCCTGACCAGCTCGTAGGGTTCGGTTGCGGAGTCGACCAGGGTCCGGATCGTCCGTGCCCGGTCGGCGGCGGAAATTCCGGTCGTGATGCCGTCCCGCGCGTCCACGCTGACCGTGAACGCGGTCCGCATGCGCTCCTTGTTCTGGGCGGTCATCAGCGGCAGCTGCAACCGGTCCAGGTCCGCGCCCGGCATCGGGACGCAGATCACGCCGCTGGTGTGCCTGATCATAAACGCGAGCAGCTTGGGCGTGGCCTTGCCCGCGGCGAAGATGATGTCGCCCTCGTTCTCCCGGTCAGCGTCGTCCATGACGACGACCGGGCGTCCGGCGGCGATGTCGGCAATGGCCCGCTCGACGCCGTCCAGCGGGGTGCCCTCCACGTTTTTCATCGCTGCCTCCAGTCCAGCAGCTTTTCCACGTACTTGGCGACGACGTCGACCTCCAGGTTGACCAGCTCCCCCGGCTGCTTACGGCCAAGAGTGGTCAGCTGGAGAGTCGCCGGGATCAGGCTGACCTCGAACCAGGGCTGCGACCGCGGCTCGGTTGACGCATCACCGATCGCGGACACCGTGAGGCTCACCCCGTCGACCGCGACGGATCCCTTCTCCGCGACGTAACGCGCCAAGCCGTTAGGGAGAGTAATGCGCACCACCTCCCATTGCGGGAAGCTACGGGCCGTCGGGCCATCGGGCTCATCCTGCGGGGCAGGAGTGCGGGAGACGATCCGGCCGGTCCCGTCCACGTGCCCCTGCACCAGATGACCGCCGAGCCGCCCCCCGGCCGGCAGGGGGCGTTCGAGGTTGACGGGCGAGCCTGGTGCGAGGGTGCCGATGTCGGAGCGGCGCAGCGTCTCGCCCATCACGTCGGCGCTGAATGCGGTGCCTGAGGCGGCGGTGACCGTCAAGCAGACACCATTGACGGAGATCGAATCGCCATGCGCGACGCCATGCACCACCTTCGGGCCGTTGACGGTCAGCCGCGCCGCGCCGCCCAACGGCTCGAGGGCGAGGACCTCACCAAGCTCTTCGACTATTCCGGTGAACATCTGCGCCACCCTCCGGCCTGTCAAGCTCCGGGGGTCAGGTACGCAGTCAACGCGGCGCCAGCGATCCCGCTGTGCCGCGTGCGTGCCGCCTCCCATCCGGACTTTCACCGTCGGTTCCGGAGTTGCACCGGATCAGCCGGCCGATGGCTTCGGCCGGGTCGCGGACTGTCACCGCCGGTTCGGAGTTTCACCGACCCCGGAGCACGCTCTTGTTCGGACAACTAGTGTGCCATGCGGGGTATTCCGGCCGCACGGGTGGCGCCGTTCAGCGCGGCCAGGTGGCGTGTGCCGTGGCCCGTTCGGCCTGGGCCCGCAGGCCCTGAACGGCCTTTGAGGGATCGTCGGCCGAGTAGACCGCCGAGCCGGCGACGAATACGTCGGCTCCCGCCTCGGCGCAGCGCTCGATGGTCTCCTCGCTCACGCCGCCGTCGACCTGCAGCCATACGGTGACGCCGCGGCCGGCGATGAGCTCGCGCGCGCGGCGCACCTTGGGCATCACGACATCGAGGAAGGGCTGGCCGCCGAAACCGGGCTCCACGGTCATCACAAGTAGCATGTCGATCATCGGCAGCAGGTCCGCGAACGGCTCGACCGGGGTCGTCGGATTAACCGCAAGCCCGGCGCGAGCGCCAGCGGTGCGGATCGCCCGAAGCGTTCTGATCGGCGACTGTGCGGCCTCCGCGTGAATTGTCACGTTACGCGCGCCAGCCTCGGCATAACCGGGCGCCCAGCGGTCCGGGTTCTCGATCATGAGATGGCAGTCCAGCGGCAGACTTGTGTGCTTGAGCAGCGATTCAACCACGGGAAGCCCGATGGTCAGGTTGGGCACGAAGTGGCTGTCCATCACATCGACGTGAAGCCAGTCGGCGACGTCGGCGACGGCCCGCGCCTCATCGGCGAGCCTGGCGTAGTCCGCGGACAGCACGCTCGGCGAGATCTGGACTCCCATGTGCCGAGTCTAGATGTGGCGCGCCGGTTGCTCCTCACCCGCCCGGGTGAGGTTTCTACCGCGTTCCCTCCCCCATTGGTGGCAGGCTCCGCCCGGCCGCGGCGTGATCTCGGCGCAGCAAAGCGAGGAAGATAGCGTCGGTGCCGTGCCGGTGTGGCCAGAATTGCGCGTAGGCGCCTGGCCCGGCCATGACGGCCGGGTCCGGCCGGCCGGGCTGGCTGGGCTGGCCCGGTCGGCCGCCGGGGGCCACGGGGGCGCGCAGCGCCGGGACGTCGGCCAGCACCGCGGGCGCGTCAAGGATGGTTATCCCGCCGATGGCCGTCGTCACCGCCTCGACGACGCGCCGGGTTTCTGCGAGGTGTGGCGAGCAGGTCACATACGCCACCACTCCGCCTGGACGGGCGGAGGTGAGTGCGGTCATCAGCAGTCGCCGCTGCAATGCGGCCAGCAGGGTGACGTCTCGCGATGTTCGCCGCCACCGCGCTTCGGGACGCCGGCGCAGCGCGCCCAGCCCGGAGCAGGGAACATCGGCGAGGACGCGGTCGAAGGCGCCAGGCCGCCAGGCGGGCAGTGTTCCGTCCGCCACGACCACCTTCGCGGGGCCGCTGATCGCCGCGCGTGCCAGGGCGGCACGGTGCGGCTGGACATCCGCGGCGACCAACCGCGCGCCGCGTCCGGCGGCGAGTCCGGCGAGCAGGCTGGCCTTGCCACCGGGACCCGCGCACAGGTCAAGCCAGCGGCGGTCCCGTCCGGTGAGCGGTACGGCGGCGAGAGCGACCGCCACCAGCTGGCTGGCTTCGTCGGCCACCATGGCCCTGCCGTCCGCGACGGCGGGCAGGTCGGCGGGGTTTCCTTCCTGCAGGTACGCGCCATAGGGTGACCACCGGGCGGGCGAAGTGCCGGTCAGCTCGGCCGGCGCCACCCGGCCCGGTTTCGCAAGCAGCGTGACGCGAGGCCGAACGTTGTCGGCCGCGAGCAGCGCTTCGGTCTCTGTCCCGCCGGGCGGTTCGGCCAGCGCCGCGGACATCGCGGAAACCACCCAGCGCGGATGGCTGTACTTGATGGCGAGATGGCCGATCGGATCATCAGAGCGGCTCGGGGCCACGATCGCGAGCCAGGCGTTCAGATCACGGGTGGCCACCCGGCGCAGCACGGCATTGATGAAACCAGCTTGCCGTGCGCCCGAGACATCCTTAGCCAGGTCCACGGTCGCGCCTACCGCCGCGTGCGCCGGGATCCTGGTCGCGAGCAGCTGATGCACCCCGAGCCGCAGCACGGGCCGCAACGCTGCGTCGATGCGCCGGATGGGCCGGTCAGCGCACACGTCAATCACAGCGTCGTAGGTTCCCTGGCCGCGCAGCGTCCCGTAGGCCAGTTCGGTGGCCAGCGCGGCGTCACGCCCGGCGACCCCACGCTCGGCGAGCAGGGCGGGAAGGAGCAGGTTGGCATATGCATCACGCTCCATGACCGCACGGAGCACGTCGTAGGCGGTGCGGCGGGCGAGGTCGGCGCCACGGGCTGGGCCGGGCCGGGCCGGCCCGTGGGGCCGCCGCCTGGTTTCCGAGCCGGCCATGTCAGACCAGCCGTTCGCCACCGGAAAGCCGCAGGCCCCGTGCCCACTCGGTCGCGGGCATGCCGCGCTTTCCCTCCGCCTGGACCTCGCCCAGCATGACCGGCTGCGAACCCGTCCCGGCCAGCACCGCGCCGTCGTGAACCGCGAGTTCGCCAGGCTTCACCGGTACCGGGTCGCGGACCAACATGACGGGGCCCAGCTTGACCCGCGTGCCGCGGAACGTCGTCCATGCGCCCGGGTCCGGTGTACAAGCCCGGACCAGCCTGTCGATCGCCTGCGCAGCACAAGCCCAGTCCACCCGCGCGTCCGCCGACGTGACCTTCGGCGCGAAACTGACACGCTCGGCAGGCTGCGGACGCGCGGCCAGCGTCCCTGACCCGATCCCATCGAGGGTTTCGACCAGCAGCCTGGCGCCCGCTATGGCCAGGCGGGCCAGCAGGTCCCCCGTAGTGTCAGCTGGCCTGATGGGCTCTTTCACGGCCATGAACACCGGCCCAGCGTCAAGCTCCTCGACAATTTGGAACGTGCTGGCGCCGGTGATGTCGTCCCCATTCGCAATGGCGTGCTGGACCGGCGCCGCTCCGCGCCACGCCGGGAGCAGAGAAAAATGGAGATTAACCCAGCCGTGGCGGGGGATGTCGAGGGCGGCGCGGGGCAGCAGGGCGCCATATGCGGCGACGGGACAGCAGTCAGGGGCGATGTCGCGCAGCCGGTCGAGGAACACCGGGTCACGAGCCCTCGCGGGAGCGAGAACTTCCAGGCCTGCCGCGCGTGCCCGGACCGCGACGGGTCCCGGCTGTACGGGCCGGGACCGGGTGCGCCCGCCGCGCTCGCGATGCCCGCCGCGCCCGGCCGGGGCGCCCGGACGGGTGAGCACGGCCACGACCTCGTGCCGCGAGGCGAGCAGCGCTTCCAACGCCGGCACCGCGGTCCGTGGGGTGCCTGCGAATATCAGGCGCATGATCTACATTGCCTTGCCCAGGGTCGGATGCGGCGACGCCCTGACAACAGGAACCGGCTCACCGAACCACTCGGCTTCCCTGATCGCCTTCATCGCCAGCTTCCGCTGCTCCGGGTCCAGCCTGTCAATGAACAGCACGCCGTCGAGGTGGTCGGTCTCATGTTGCACGCAACGCGCAAGAAGGGCCGTCCCCCCGAGGGTGACCGGCTCGCCGTGGGAGTTGAATCCTTTGGCGACCGTGCGCAGGGCCCGTTTTGTCGGGAAGGTGAGCCCGGGCAGGGACAGGCAGCCCTCGTCTCCGGTCTCCGTCTCGTCCGACAGGTCAAGTGACGGGTTGATGAGGTGGCCTTTCTCGTCCTCAACGTGGTACGTGAAGACCCGCAGGCCGACGCCGATCTGTGGGGCAGCAAGCCCAGAGCCCGGCGCGTCGATCATCGTATCGGTTAGATCCTTCACCAGTTTGCGCAGTTCGGCGTCAAAGTCGCGGACCGGCTCGGCTGGTGTGCGCAGCACCGGGTCACCGAAAAGACGGATTGGCTTGACGGCCACGATGATCCTCCCAAACGGCTTGCGCGATGCGCCGCGTCAAGTCTACGGGCACGTCGCCACCTCGGTGAGCGAGCGCAGACGGGAGCTAACCGGCGCCCAGATGTTGTGATCGCGCTTTGAGCGCCGCCTTTCGCGCCGCCTTGATGACATCGGGGTCCGGGTGATGCTCAGCCAGTGTGGTGAGCAGCCCGATGAGGCCGGGGTGCGATACCTTCCACAGGCCGCTGACCAGCTCGGCCTGCTCTGCTCCTGGGAGATCGGGCAGCAGGTCCGCCGCGGCCGCCTGCGGGTCCGCGTCTTCAAGGAGGCCGACTCCCAGGTCGACGAGCAGCCATGCCCGCTCCGCCGGGGTGAGGTCCGCGTGCACGCCTCGCTCGCGCAGCCAGATCGCCGCGTGCGCCCGCAACACCGGGTGGGCCAGGGCCGACTGCACCAGGGGGATTACGCGCTTTCCCAGCCGGTCGAGGATCGCGAACGCCGCGCCGCGCGCGCCAGGAGATGATGCGCCGGCCGTCTCGAGAAGCTCGGCCGCCGCCTGCTGTGGCGTGCGCTGCGCGAGCCATGCGGCTATTTCGTGTTCACCATCCTCCGCGTCGTAACCCGCCAGCGCGGCCAACAGGCCAGCGGCACCGGACGCCGCGCCGAACCCCGTCACGGGCGCGGAGAAACCCGCCGCGATGAGCCTGTCCCGCATGCCCACCACGCCAAGCGCGGTGAGCGCGACGGTGAGGTGCTCGTCCTGGGCGTCGAGGCCGACCTCCGCCACGCCGAGGTCGGCGAGCACCTCCAGCGCCCGCGACATGCGGGCCTGCGGGTCAAGCGCGCGCTCTTCGCTGCGCGCACGAACCGCCGCGGCGAATGCTTCCGCCAGCGCCTCCATCCGCACCGGCCGACCCGCCGCGTACAGCACCGTCGCCAGGCCCTCAAGCTCCTCGCGGAGGCCAACGGGGCCGGTGCGCAAAGCCGAATCGAGCGCGCCGCGCCACGCGGCGAGCACAGTCTCTGGCTCAATGCCCTGCAGCACATCATGGCGTGCGCAGGCATGCTGGCCCGTCGCGACAACCAGCCCTGCGCCGACCGCCGTCTGCCATATCAGATCGAGTTCGCGCACGTCGCCTGGCCCCTCGGCCGCTATGTCAAGCTCGGTGATGGCCTGTGCCGCATCCGCCTCCCGGAGGCCCCCACGGGCGGTGAGCGGCTTGCCGGTGCCGACCCAGCGGGCAAGCCGCTGTGCCTGCCGGAGCAGCGGGGCGGCCAGCACCGCGGCGGCTAGCTCGCGCGCTGGCGCGATCCGCACCGGGGGCAGCACCGGACCCGCGCTCGCCCGGGCCGGGCCGGTTCGGCCACCGACCGATTGACGCGCGTCAGGTTCGCGGGCGGGCGATACTCGTCGCGACCTTCCCACACTCCAGCACCCTACGGCTTGAACGCTGCCCGGGCGCACAGCGCCGCGCGACAACGTCTGGAATCACCCCACGGGGTCACAGCAGCTCCAGCGGATCGAGCTGGATGCGCAGCCGTTCGGGATCCTTGCGTGCCGACCGGGCCGCCTGCGCGTCACGGAGCGTGCGGGCCAGTTGCGCCCCAGTGCCGCGGGGCACGCGCACCAGGGCGCGCACGGCGCTGACGGCGGTGTCGCGGCCATCCGGAACCGGCCCGAGAATCTCGGCGTCTTCCGGCAGCTCCATTTCGCCAAGTACCTGCTCCACCGCAGCGGCGCTGCCGGTGACTGACGCGATCCGCACCGCGGGCGGAAAGCCTAGCTCGGCCCGCTCCGACAGCTCACGCTCGGCGTAGGTAACCGGATCCCAGCGGATCAGCGCCTGCGTCACTGCGAGCGCGCCGTCGGCGAGCACCATGACCACGCCACCCCGCGCCCTGGGGCGCACGAGCGCAGCGGCATTCATCCACCTGCGCAGCGCCTCCTCGCCGGCCCGCAGGCCAGCGCGGCCGAGCAACGCCCAGGCATCGAGCAGCAAGGCCGCGGCGTAACCGTCATCCGCCGCCGGTTCGGCTCCTGGTGTGGCCACCACGAGCGTCCGCGGGCCGCGCACGTGGCCAAGCCTGCTGTCACCGCCGGAGGTGTGCACCACGGCAGTGGGAAAGGCGCGCCCCAGTTCCTCCGCGGTACGCCGGGCGCCGGTGGCAAGGGCCCTGATGTCCGTCCTGCCGCATCGCGGGCAGCGCCAGTCCGCGACCGTGCCGCCGCACCACCGGCAGCGCGGCGGGGCGGCGGCGCTGTCGAGCGCGAGGGGCCCGCCGCAGCGACCGCAGCGGGCCTGCTCACGGCAGTGTGAACAGCCGATTGCCGCGAGGTATCCGCGCCGCGGAACCTGAACCAGGACGGGGCCGCGGGCCAGCGCGTCACGCGCGGTGCGCAGAGCCACGCTCGGCAGCCGCGCGGCGTTCGCCGCCTCGTCCCTGGCCAGCTCCGTGTCACCGCCTGCGGCTCGAATCGCGGGCGCGTGACGGCGCACGCCCGCCCGGTCCGCAACGAGCGGGTGTGCCCACCCGGCTTCCACCAGCTGGGTCATCTCGGTGGTGCGGGAGAAGCCGCCAATCAGGGCGGCCGCACCGCAGCGGTGCGCGCGCAGCGCGAGCACCTCGCGTGCGTGTGGGTAGGGCGCGCGCGGTTCGGCATGCAGATCATCGCCATCGTCCCAGAGCACGACGAGGCCGAGCCTACGGACCGGGGCGAACATCGCGGCCCTGGTGCCCACGACGACACCGACCGTGCCACGAAGTACGGCGAGCCAGCGCCGGTACCGTTCGGCTGGGCCAAGATCAGCGCTTAGCGCAACGTGCCGACCGGGCCCGAGCACTTTGCCGAGGGAGGTGTCGACTCGCGCCAGGTCCGCGGCATCAGGAACCACGATGAGCACGCCTCTTCCGGCAGAAGCGGCCGCGTCGGCCGCGACGGCGATGGCGTGCGGCCAGTCCTGCCCGGGCAGGGCTGACCACGCGGCGCGCGGTGCGCGGCGGGTCTTCTGGTCTCCCGGCCGGGACCGACGGGCCTGGCGGCCCCGACTCCGCCCTCGCGTGGCGGGGCGGGATCGCGAGCCGCAGCACGTCGGCGAGCGAGCCCGCATATCTGTCCGCGACCGCCCGGGCGAGCGCGGCGATCTCCGGCGTGAGCACCGGTTCCGGCGAGACAACCCGCTCGAGGAACGCCAGTCGCCCTGGGTGCTCGCTCTGCGCTGCGCGCTCCAGCAGGTAGCCGTCGGCCAGCTGGCCCGCGAACCTGACACGCACGCGGCAGCCCGGCCTCGCAGCCGCGGCGAGGCGCTGCGGAACCAGGTAGTCAAATGGCCGGTCAAGGTGAGCCAGCGAGACGTCGACGGCAACCCGAGCGACCGGCAGCTCAGCGGCAGGGCTCTGCGGCACGGTCCTGTCCTACCAGACGCCCCGGACCCGGCGGTCACGCGCAGGACCTCCCGCGACGGGTTAAGCCCAATACCTCGCGCGACAGGCCTCACGCCCAGGCCTTCAGGCTGGCATCACGCCCAGGCCTTCCCGCAGGGCGTAACTACTGCGGCCGCGCCACTCGCGCAGCCGGGTCGCTCCCTGGGCGTCACGCCGCCAGGCCAGCGTCGGCCACCAGCGCCTTGATGCGGTCACTGATCGCGGTGAGCTCGGCGGCTGTGACATCCTTCTTGACCAGAGTGACGATGGGGAAACCCTCGTCGCATGTGCCCTGCACCAGTTGACGGATCGCCAGCGTCAGGCCGGGAGTCCAGTCGTCAGGGACCCTAATCTCGATCACCATCGGGCCATCTCCTGATTGCTACCAGCCCGCCGCATCCGCATCTCAGTTGCGCCGAGGCGCCACAGCCAAAGCGTACGTGCACGCCGCCGCCCCGCCCTGCACCGTGGATGTCACATTGCGGGTGCTATTTGGGGCTGTCGCGGCGTGCCGCGCCCGAAGGCCCAAGCGGGTCGCGCGTGCCGGAGGCGGAGACCAGCGCAGCGAACCGAAGTTCGCAAGCAGGCTTTTAGATCCCGAACGCCGCACGGAGGGCGTCGACCCGGTTGGTGCGCTCCCAAGAGAAGTCGGGCTCCTCGCGACCGAAGTGCCCGTAGGCGGCAGTCTGCGAGTAGATCGGCCGCAGCAAGTCAAGGTCGCGAATGATGGCCGCGGGCCGCAAGTCGAAGACTTCGAGAATGGCACGTTGGATGTTGTCCACTCCGACGTGTTCTGTCCCGAAGCACTCGACAAACATGCCGACCGGCTTCGCCTTTCCTATGGCGTAGGCGACCTGAGTTTCGCACCGATCGGCGAGCCCCGCGGCCACGACATTCTTGGCCACCCAGCGCATGGCGTACGCGCCGCTTCGGTCCACCTTCGAGGGGTCCTTCCCCGAGAAGGCGCCGCCGCCGTGCCTCGCCATCCCTCCGTAAGTGTCGATGATGATCTTGCGGCCGGTTAGCCCGGCGTCACCCATGGGCCCGCCGATCTCGAACCGCCCCGTCGGGTTGACCAGGAGCCGGTAATGCTCGGTATCGAGCTCAAGCCCATCGAGCACAAACCCGACTACGTGCTCACGAACGTCGGGGGTGAGCAGTTCCCCGGGATCGATGTCGGGCGCGTGCTGGGAAGAGACCACTACTGTGTCGAGGCGGACCGGCACCGCCCCTTCGTACTCGATGGTCACCTGCGTCTTGCCGTCCGGGCGCAGGTATGGGATGGTCCCGGCGCGGCGGACCTCGGTCAGCCGCCTTGCCAGCCGATGTGCGAGCGTGATCGGCAGCGGCATCAGCTCCGGTGTTTCCCGGCATGCGTAGCCGAACATCAGGCCCTGGTCACCCGCACCCTGGCAGTCGAACTCGTCGATGCCCTCTCCCTCTCGCCGCTCGTAGGCGTCGTCCACACCCTGCGCGATGTCCGGGGACTGAGCGCCAATCGAGACCGAGACGCCACACGAGGCGCCGTCGTAGCCCTTGGCCGACGAGTCGTATCCAATTTCAAGGATCTTGTCCCGGATGATCCCTGGGATGTCGACATAGGTTTTGGTCGTCACCTCACCGGCGACATGAACCTGTCCGGTCGTGATCAACGTTTCGACTGCGACCCGGCTGCGCGAGTCATCCTTGATCATTGCATCCAGAATGGCGTCACTGATCTGGTCGGCCATCTTGTCCGGGTGGCCTTCGGTGACCGACTCGGAGGTGAAAAGGCGACGGGACACGTGGTTTCCTTTTCTGCGACAACCGCGCCCGAGCACGCTCAGAGCACGTGCACCGGATGCGGAATCCAGCCCAGCATGGGAGAATTTGGCCGAAGTCTAGCTGAGGACCATACCCAGCGGCCGCCCTAGCCGGAAAGCCGGCCCGACTGGCGCAGCACCCCGCGGGACTGCCCGTTTTGCCAAGAGCCTGTTTGAGACCCCGGTTCGCTGTGCTCGTCTGCGCGCCTCCGGCATGACGTAGAGGGGGACCCTGTTTGCGGTGCGCGCCTCCGGCGCGACGCGAGCCGGATCGAGGTTCTCAAACAGGCTCTAAGGCCCGCCGCTTCCCGCAGGAAGCCGTGGCACGACGAGGTCCCAGACCCTGTCGGCGAGCACCTCCTTGGGCGCGCGCTGGATTTCCGTCATCTCACCATTCGAGGCGAGCACGACCGCGGCGTTCTCGCTCGTCCCGAAAGCCCGGCCGTTACCCACCTGGTTGACGACGAGCAAGTCGCAACCCTTGCGGGCGAGCTTCCTCCGCGCGGCCGCCAGCACGTCGTCGGTTTCCGCAGCGAAACCGACGATAACCTGACCAGGCCGCTTCCTTTGCGCGGCCAGTTCGGCAAGAATGTCCGGATTTTCTGCGAGCGCGATTGGCTCAGGGAGCTGATCGCTTTTCTTTACCTTCGTTTCGCTGCGCGATCGGGGGCGGTAGTCGGCCACAGCAGCGGCCATGACCACCACGTCCGCCGCCTCCGCCGCCGCCAGGACCGCCCGGCGCATCTGGCAGGCTGACGTGACGCGCACCACATGTGCGCCGGCCGGATCTGGGAGAGCCACGTTCGCCGCCACGATGGTGACCTCAGCTCCCCGCGCCGCTGCGGTACGCGCGAGCGCATAGCCCTGCCGACCCGATGACCAGTTGCCGATGAACCTGACCGGGTCAAGCTCTTCACGGGTCCCCCCCGCAGACACTACGACGCGGCGACCCGTGAGGTCGGGGCGCAGCCCGGCGGGCCCGTGCGCGAGCATGCGGACGGCCGTCTCGAACAGCTCAGCAGGCTCGGGTAGCCGACCAGGCCCGCTGTCGGCACCGGTGAGCCGTCCGGAGGCAGGGTCGAGCACGACAACTCCGCGCTCTCGCAGCAGCGCCACATTTGCCCGGGTTGCTGGGTGCTCCCACATCTCGGTGTGCATGGCCGGTGCGAACATCACCGGGCAGCGCGCCGTGAGCAGGGTCACGGTGAGCAGGTCACTCGCAATTCCGTGAGCGGCCTTGGCGAGCAGATCCGCGGTGGCGGGAGCGACCACCACCATGTCGGCCCGCCTGCCGAGCTGGACATGGGGCACCTCATGTGCGTCCGACCATACGTCAGTCGCAACGGGCTGCCCGGAAAGCGCGGCCCACGTCGCAGATCCGACGAAACGCAGCGAGTCGGGAGTTGGGATAACCCGAACCTGATAGCCGGCCTCGGTCAGACGGCGGAGCAGCTCGCAAGCCTTGTAGGCGGCAATACCCGCACCGACGCCGAGGATGATGTGCGCGCGACGCTGGCCTGCAGAGGGGCCCGGGGGGGCATCCCCCCGGGCCAGCACCTCAGGACTCGACGGTCTCTGCGGTGAGCAATTGCTCACGGATCTCCCGCAGGGCCACGGACAGCGGCTTTTCCTGCACGTGGGTTTCGACCAGCGGGCCTACGTACTCGAGCAGGCCCTCACCTAGCTGGGCGTAGTAGGCGTTAATTTGCCGCGCCCGCTTCGCGGCCATGATGACCAGCTTGTACTTGCTGTCCACGACGGACAGCAGCTCGTCGATCGGCGGGTTCGTAATGCCTTCTGCGGAGGGAGTCCCTGCCACCTTCTGCCTTTCGTGAAAGGTCTCCGGGGTCGTCCCGGATCAGCACTGTGTCACTGAATGACTGGAGCGAGCATCAAGGCTACCAGCCGCTCACATACCTCATCGACCGACGTGTTGACAAGGGTGACGTCGAATTCGTGTTCTGCCTCGAGTTCGGCCTGGGCTGTGGCCAGCCGACTTGTGACGGCCTCGGGCGACTCGGTGCCGCGCTCGGTGAGCCGACGGACGAGCTCGTCCCAGGACGGCGGTGCGAGGAAGACGAGGAGGGCGCCTGGCATCGTCCGGCGGACCTGGCGGGCGCCCTGTACGTCGATCTCCAGGAGCGGTGGTATACCCTCGGCGAGCCTCTCCTGCACCGGCGCCCGCGGCGTTCCGTACCGGTACCCGGAGTACCAGGCCCATTCGAGCAGCTTCCCCTCGGCGACCAGCCGGTCGAATTCCTGGTCGGTGACGAAGTGATACTCGCGGCCGTTCTTCTCGCCTGGCCGCGGACGGCGCGTTGTTACAGAAACCGACAGCCAGATGTGGGGGTAAGCATGTCGCAATTGGGCTACGACCGTGCTTTTTCCGACACCGGAAGGCCCCGACAAGACGGTCAGCCGCGCTCCGCGGCCAACCTGGCCAATGCCTGGCTGGCCGCGAGCGCGACCGCCGGGCGAAGCGGCCGTGCCCCCTCGCCCGCCTCCGGAGAATGCAGCTTCGGTCAGAGATCTTCCCCGCCGAACTCGTGCTCCAAGGCCGCTCGCTGGTTAGTGCCGAGGCCACGCACGCGCCGCGAGTCGGCGATGTTCAACCGTTCCATGATCTGCTTAGCACGTACCTTACCGACACCGGGAAGCGACTCCAGCAATGATGAGACTTTCATCTTTCCGATGACATCGTCGGTCTGGCCCTCCTTGAGGATCTGGGCCAGCGTTGTGCCGCCGCGCTTGAGCCTGTTCTTCACTTCGGCACGTTCCTTGCGCGCCTGAGCAGCCTTTTCCAGGGCTGCCGTGCGCTGCTCTGGTGTGAGGGGAGGAAGAGCCACGCCGGTTCACCTCGGGTTTCTGTAGAAAAACTGTGGTCGGGAGGGGAACCTAGCGACTCCGTACCCCTTCAGGCAACGCAAACCCTCGTTCGTCACGTCACAAATTGGCTGATATTACTTAGCGTACAGGACCGAATACATAAGGTAATCAAACGGTAGATCATCTTAGCTCCGCGCAGGCAAGATGAGGTGTCCCGCTCGCGGTCAGCGTAGAGGACTGACCGCCAGCGGTGACAGGCGGGACGGGGAAGTGGGGCCCTCGCCGACCGTCGCTTTCCAGTGGATGGCCCGCCAGCGAAACAGGATTACGGTGAACGGCCCAACGACCGGGCCACCCACGCGCCGCGGTGGCCCATCGGTGGCCCATCACGGCGCCTCTGTGGGCCACGGTGCGCCACTGAGGCCACTGCTGGGGCCATGATGGGACACCGGGGCCGCTCCCGCATGGCCGTCAATATGTACTGCCACATGTACTGCCACGCTGATGCCAGCCGGGCCGTCCGTGATCCGCTACGTCGGAGCCTTTTCAGCTGTCTGCGCTGAAAAGGCTCCGACGTAAGGGATCAAGCTGGCCGCGGGCTCACTCCGGCGCCCTCGCTGGCGGGTTTAGAGATCAACTAACACGCGGGGTGGACCACCGGCCGCAGTGCCGGGGCTGTCGGCCTCGTGGCCCACCGCGGCCCCTCTGTGGGCCCCGCGCGACGGCCTCGTGGCCCACCGCGGCCCCTCTGTGGGCCCCGCGCGACGGCCTCGTGGCCCACCGCGGCCCCTCTGTGGACCTCTGTGGACCTCTGTGGGTCTCGGTGGCCCACCGCGGCCCCTCACCGGGCCCGCGCGACGGCCTCGGTGGCCCATCGCCGCCTGAGGATGAGGCGATGACAAACGAGCGCTGGTGAACGGAGGGATGAGCCGGCTTGAGCGCGCGATGGGATGGGCCGCTGACTGGCCCGGCGAGAACGTCAGGAGGCGCTGGTAGCGGCCCGGCGCAGCGACGCGGCCAGCGCTGCGGCCGCCGCGCCTGGATCTGGCGCCTGCGTGATGGGCCGCCCGATCACCAGTAGGTCGGCACCCGCGTTCAGCGCCTCTTGCGGGGTCGCCACCCGAGCCTGATCCCCGATATCCGACCCGGCGGGCCGTACACCCGGCGTGATCAGTTTGACGTCCGGCCCTACCTCGGCACGAACCGCCGCCACCTCGTGCGGCGAGCACACAAGCGCCCGTGCGCCCGCCTCCACGGCCAGCACCGACCTCCGGCGCACCACATCGAGCGCCGCGCCCATCACGCCCGTGGCTGCAAGATCCGCCTCCCGCAGGGAGGTCAGCACCGTCACGGCCGCGATCTGTGTCTCGGGCGCAGCGTTCACCGCCGCTTGGATCATGGCCCTGCCACCCGCAGCGTGAACAGTGAGCAGCGCGGGGCGCAGCCGTGCCACCACGCGAGCGGCGCTGGCCACGGTCGCCGGAATGTCGTGGAGCTTGAGGTCGAGGAAGACCTGTACCTGGCTCGCTCCCCGCACCGAGGCCAGCACACCGGGCCCGTAACGCAGGTACAGCTCAAGCCCGACCTTGACGGTGCTCACGTGTGGCGTGACCTGGCTTGCCCACCGCGCCGCGGTCTCCAGGTCCGGTGCGTCGAGTGCCACGGCGATCGGCGCCGACGGGATGCTCATGTGGCCTCCGTCATGGCTTTCTGTGGCCCCGCAATAACACGGATCCGGCTGGCTCATGCGCGAGGCCGACGACGTCCCGCATCCGCCCGGCGCCGCGCGCCGCGAGTTCCTCCTCCAGCTCGCGCAGAATACGTGGGCAAGCCGAGGGATCGTGAAAGATTGCCGTCCCCACGCTGACCACGTCGGCGCCGGCGAGGATGAGCTCAAGCGCATCCCTGCCTGTGCGCACCCCTCCCATCCCGATGATTGGGACGTCAGGCAAGGCCGCACGGACCTGCCAGATGCACCTGACAGCCACCGGCCGGATCGCAGGGCCGGACAAACCGCCCGTGATGCCTGCCAGGACCGGCCGCATAGTGTCGGGGTCGATCGCCATGCCGAGCAACGTATTGATCATCGCGAGGCCGTCGGCGCCTGCCGTAACACATGAGCGAGCCACGGCCACAATATCGGTCACGTCCGGTGACAGCTTCGCGAACACAGGAATGTCGTACCTGGTGTTCGCGCGGACGTCGGCCATGACGGCTGCCGCCGCATCCGGGTCGCATGCGAACACCTTTCCCCTGTCCTCGACATTCGGGCAGGAGATGTTGACCTCGATGGCGGTGACACCCGGCGCTTCCGACAGCCGCTTGGCGAGCTCCGCATACTCGTCGACGCTCCCGCCAGCGATCGATACCACGGCGCGGGCGCCGCGGGACAGCAGCCAGGGCAGGTCGCGCTGCAAAAACGCATCAATGCCCGGGCCCTGAAGGCCGATCGAGTTGAGCATGCCGCTGTCGGTCTCCACCATCCGTGGCGTCGGGCGGCCGGCCCGTGGTTCCAGCATGACCGACTTGGTTACGACTCCGCCGATCTTCGACACGTCGAAGAACTGCGAAAGCTCGCGGCCTGACGCGGCGCAGCCTGAGGCGGTGAAGATGGGATTCGGCAACTCGACGTGGCCAAGCCTCGCGCGCATGTCAACCTCAACCAGCCGCTTGTCAACCACCACTGCCCGCCTCCAGCGGTTCATGACCCGGGTGCGCGGCGCCACCGGTACTGGGCCGCCATCCAGGGGCGCCCAGCGCGTCGAAGGGGATCATGCCCACGTCTTCCCAGCGGACCTGGTCTCCACGGAATACCGGCCCATCCACGCAAGACCGCACCATGCGCGTGATGCCGTCACTGCCCCGCACCGGCAGCACACAGGTCATGCATACCCCGATGCCGCAAGCCATCGCCTCCTCAACCGAGGCAAGCACCGGGATGTCGTACTTCCCTGCCGTGGCGGTGACCTCCCGCAGCATCGGCATCGGCCCGCACGCGTAGATGACATCGGTCCGTGCCTCGTGGATGATCTGGCTGAGCATGTCGGTGACCACGCCGCGCACGCCGAGCGAGCCGTCTTCTGTAGTGATCACAGCGGTCTCGCCGGTCCGCCGCGCGGTTAGGGCGCCGAACACCCGGTCCGCGCTTGCCGCGCCGATGAGGAAATCGACGCGACAGCCGCGCGCACGCAGCCTGGCGGCCAGGCCGAACAGCGGCGAGCTGCCATAGCCGCCGCCAATCAGCAGGCAGTTCACCGCCTCGCGGGGAATGGGGAATGGGCGGCCGAGCGGGCCTGCGACGTCGAGCGTGTCCCTGGTACGGCGCCGCGCGAGCCATTGCGTCCCTCTGCCGACGACGGCGAACACGAACTCGACCGTTCCGCCGTGGTCCGGTCGCACGTCGTGGATGGAGAACGCGCGGCGCATCAGCATGGCGGTGTGCAGGCCCCCGACCGCGACCGCCACAAACTGACCGGGGCGGAAGTGCTCGGCAATAGGAGGGGCGACGACGGTCATCGCGTGATACGCGTCGACCCGGCGGACCGTCAGTACGGTCCCGCGCACCTGGACAGGTGCCACGCCAGCCCCCTCAGCTGCCCGCGCCATGGTTGCCCTCGGGATCCCCCCGGGCCGCTCCGGTGCCCGCGCCAGGAGCCGCTCCGGTGCCCGCCAAGCCGTCGGCCAAGGCACCCACCCCCGTACCGGAACCGCTGCCGGAACCGGTGCCGGAACCGGTGCCGGAACCGGTGCCAGCACCGGAGCCGGAACTGGCTCTTATCTGCCTGGCGTGCTCCTGCAGGGACCGGACACCGACCTCTCCCCGCGCGATCGCCTCGATTCCCTGCACGGCGGCGGCCAGGCCGGCCGCGGTCGTCACGCAGGGGATCCCGCGGCGAACCGCGGCGGTCCTGATCTCGTAGCCATCCACGCGGGGACGAGATTGGCCCGGGCTGCCGAACGGCGTGTTCACGATGAGGTCAACCTCGCCAGCCAGGATCCGCGTCACGATCGTCGGCTCGCCGTCTGGTCCCTGGCCGTCGCTATGTTTACGCACGATCGTGGCACGCACGCCGTTGCGGCGCAGCACCTCCCCGGTTCCTTCGGTGGCGAGTATCTCGAACCCCAGATCCGCGAGCCGCTTCACGGGGAAGATCATGGACCGCTTGTCTGTGTTGGCCACGGAAACGAACGCACGGCCCTTCACCGGCAACGCACCCCCGTACGCCGCGGCCTGCGACTTCGCATACGCGGTGCCGAAGATCTCGTCGATGCCCATCACCTCGCCGGTGGAGCGCATCTCCGGGCCGAGGAGCGAGTCGACGCCGCGCCCAGCCGCGTCGCGGAAGCGGTTGAAGGGCAAGACCGCCTCCTTCACCGCGATCGGAGCGTCGAGTGGCAGGGAACCGCCATCCCCCGACGTCGGCAGCATGCCGGAGGCGCGCAGCTCAGCGATCGTCGCACCGAGCATGACCCGCGCCGCCGCCTTGGCCAGCGGGACCGCGGTGGCCTTGGAGACGAACGGCACCGTACGCGACGCCCGCGGGTTGGCCTCAAGAACGTACATGACGCCTGCGGCCAGCGCGTACTGCACGTTGAGCAGGCCACGGACCCCTACGCCGCGCGCGATGGCGACCGTGGCCGCCCGGACCCGGGCCATGTCTTCGCGTCCGAGCGTGATCGGTGGCAGCGCGCATGCCGAATCACCAGAGTGGATGCCGGCCTCCTCGATGTGTTCCATGACCCCACCGAGGTACAGCTCCTCGCCGTCGAACAGCGCGTCCACGTCCAGCTCGATGGCATCGTCGAGGAACTTGTCCACAAGCACGGGATGCTCCGGGCTGATCTGGGTCGCGCGGGAAATGTAGGCCGCCAGCGTCGCGTCATCGTAAACGATCTCCATACCGCGCCCACCGAGCACGTAGGAGGGCCGGACGAGCACCGGGTAACCAATCTCGTCCGCGTGCTCCTTTGCCTCGGCATAGGAGAACGCCGTGCCATGGCGCGGCGCGAGCAGGCCCGCGGTAGCGAGCAGCCGGCCAAAGGCCCCGCGGTGCTCGGCCTTGTGAATCGCTTCCGGGCTGGTGCCCGCCACCGGCACCCCCGCATCAGCGAGGGCGCTGGCCAGGCTGAGCGGCGTCTGGCCGCCGAGCTGCACAATAACCCCGGCAACAGGCCCGGACGCCAGCTCGGCGTGGATCACCTCAAGCACGTCCTCGAGCGTCAGTGGCTCGAAGTACAGCCGGTTCGACGTGTCGTAGTCGGTGGACACCGTTTCCGGGTTGCAGTTGACCATCACGGTCTCGTATCCCGCCTGCGCCAGCGCGAACGAGGCGTGCACGCAGGCGTAGTCGAACTCGATGCCCTGCCCAATGCGGTTCGGGCCGCTACCGAGGATGATCACCTTGGCCGTCGTACCCGCGGGGACCTCGCTCTGTTCGTCGTAGGTCGAGTACAGGTATGGCGTGCGGGCGGCGAACTCGGCTGCGCAGGTGTCAACCGCGTGGTAGACGGGCCGGATCCGTAGGGCATGGCGCAGCTCACGAACGACGGCCTCGGGCAGTTTGCGCAGCTGGCCGATCTGCGCATCGGCGAAGCCGAGCCGCTTCGCGGCCAGGAGCCGCTCGGCGGTCAGCGCGTCGGCCCGCGTGAGCCGTTCGGCCTCCTCTTCGATCGCTACGATCTGATCAAGAAACCACGGGTCTATTCCTGTCGCCGAATGCAGCTCGGTCACGCTCGCACCTGCCCGCAGCGCCTGGTGCACGGTCACCAGCAGCCCGTCGTGCGGAGTCCTGCAGCGTTCTAGCAGGCGAGCGGCATCGCCCGGGACACCCGCCCAGGACAGCGGCGACTCGGGCCGCTCAAGCGATCTGAGCGCCTTCTGTAGGGCTTCAGGGAACGACCGGCCGATCGCCATCGCCTCCCCCACCGACTTCATATGGGTGGTGAGTGCCGGGTCGGCGCCGGGGAACTTCTCGAACGCGAACCGCGGCACCTTAACCACCACGTAGTCCAGGCTCGGCTCGAAGCTGGCCGGGGTCTCGCCGGTGATGTCGTTGCGGATCTCGTCGAGCGTGTAACCGATGGCGAGCTTCGCCGCGATCTTTGCGATGGGGAAGCCCGTGGCCTTGGAGGCGAGCGCCGAGGAACGCGACACCCGCGGGTTCATCTCGATCACGACCATGCGGCCCGTCCGCGGGTTCACCGCGAACTGGATGTTGCAGCCGCCCGTGTCCACGCCCGCCGTCCGGATCACCGCGATCGCGGTGTCGCGCATGCGCTGGTATTCGCGGTCGGTGAGGGTCATGGCTGGCGCGACGGTGACCGAGTCGCCAGTGTGCACGCCCATCGGGTCGATGTTCTCGATCGAGCAAACCACGACCGCGTTGTCGTGCCGGTCGCGCATCAGCTCGAGCTCAAACTCCTTCCAGCCGACGACGGATTCCTCGAGCAGCACCTCGGTGACGGGGCTCGCGTCCAGCCCGGCACCCGCGATAAGGCGCACCTCCTCCGCGGTGGCAGCCACCCCAGACCCGGACCCGCCGAGGGTGAACGATGGCCGTACTACCACCGGATAGCCGAGGTCTGCCGCGGCCTGGAGGCATTCGTCGAGGTCATGACAGATCCGGCTGTTGGGCACCTCGCCGCCGAGACCGGTGACGATCTGCTTGAACCTGGCCCGGTCCTCACCGGCCCTTATCGCGTCGATGTTGGCGCCGATCAGCTCCACCCCGTACTCGCGCAGCACGCCAGAATCGTGCAGCGCGACCGCGGCGTTGAGCGCCGTCTGGCCGCCGAGCGTGGGGAGCATCGCGTCGGGCCGCTCCCGTTCGATCACCTTGGCGATGACCTCAGGGGTGACAGGCTCCACGTAGGTCGCGTCGGCGAACTCGGGGTCGGTCATGATCGTCGCTGGGTTGGAGTTAACCAGGCTGACCCTGATCCCCTCCTGCTTCAGAACCCGGCAGGCCTGCGTGCCGGAGTAGTCAAACTCGCACGCCTGCCCGATCACGATGGGGCCGGAGCCGATGACGAGGACGGAGCGCAGGTCCGGGCGGCGTGGCATCAGCGGCCACCGCCCATCAGCCCCGCCATCAGCTCGGCGAAGCGGTCGAACTCCCCGGCCGCGTCATGCGGCCCCGGGGCGGCCTCGGGGTGGTACTGCACGCTGAACGCCGGGCGCTGGGTCAGCCGTAGCCCTTCCACCACGCCGTCGTTCAGGCACACGTGGCTGACTTCGGCTGGGCCATATGGGGTGCCGAACGGCTGCGCTCCCAGCGGCACGCCCGCAACTGCGGAGCCACCCTCGGCCCCGCCGGTACTGTCGGTACTGTGGGGGCTGCCGGGGCTTACGGTGCTTTCGGTGTCGTCGGTGGGCGGGGGCAGTGCGACGGCAAAGCCGTGGTTGTGGCTTGTGATCTGAACGCGGCCGGTGGCCAGGTCCGTCACCGGCTGGTTCACCCCGCGATGTCCGAACCGGAGCTTATATGTGGCGAGCCCGAGGGCACGGCCGAGGATCTGGCTGCCGAGGCAGATCCCGAACAGTGGAACCCCTTGCTCCAGCACGCCGCGCATCGCCTCGACGGCATAATCGCAGGCAGCCGGATCACCGGGCCCGTTGCTGAAGAAGACCCCGTCCGGCTGGACCGCCATGATCTGCGCGGCTGTGACCGTCGCGGGAAGCACATGCACCTCGCAGCCCCGTTCGGCCAGCATGCGTGGCGTCATGCGCTTGATACCGAGGTCCACGGCGGCGACACGCAACCTGGTGGCGGTCCCGTGCGGCGGCCGCACGACATACGGCTCCCGCGTGGACACCTCGCGGGCCAGGTCGGCGCCCGTCATGGCCGGGCTGGCGAGGACTCTTTCGAGCAGCCGGTCCGGCTGAGCCACGTCGGCGGGGTCGGTGGAGATCGCCGCCCGCATTGCTCCCTTGTCGCGCAGGTGCCTGGTGAGGGCGCGGGTCCCGGCGATCGCGATTCCCGTGACGCCCTGGGCCTTAAGTTCGTCGTCCAGCCCGCGCAGCGCGCGCCAACTGGAGGTGATGCGCGCGGGCTCACGCACCACGTAGCCTGCCACCCAGATGCGCCGTGACTCATGATCGTCGTCGTTGATTCCGGTATTGCCGATGTGCGGGGCGGTCATCGCCACGATCTGGCGGTGATACGAGGGGTCCGTGAGAGTCTCCTGGTAACCGGTCATACCGGTGTTGAAGACCATCTCACCGAACGACGTTTCCGCAGGCCGCACTGCGCCGAACGCGGTGCCGAGCGTCACTCGCCCGTCCTCAAGAACCAGGACCGCGGCCGGGGCGTTCACAGTTCCGCCTCCGCCGACGGTGGTCCCGCTTCCGCAGCTGGTCCCGCTTCCGCAGCTGGTCCCGCTTCCGCAGGTGGTCCCGCTTCCGCAGGCCCGTTCCATGATCGTCGTGATTTTTGGGCCGTAATTGCCGCAAAATCACCACGATCATGATTTTGTCCGACGCGCCTCACGTCAGCTTCCCGTCGAGAACAGTCGGACGACCGCGCAAGAAGGTCGCGACCACCCGACCGGGGAGGGTCATGCCCGCGTAGGGGGTGTTGCGGCTCCTCGACGGTGATCCGGACGGGTCCACGGTCTCCCGCGCCGCCGGGTCATAAAGCGTGACGCACGCCGGGGCGCCCGCGCGCAGTGGCTTGCCGTGGCCGGCGAGCCGACCGATCCGGGCGGGGCGTGCCGACATCCGGTCGGCAACATCAGCCCAGTCGACCAATCCGGTGTCCACCATGGCGTGCTGGACGACCCGCAGCGCCGTCTCGAGGCCGGTCATCCCGAACGCCGCCGCGGGCCACTCTGTCTCCTTGTCCTCCGCGGGGTGCGGGGCGTGGTCGGTCGCGACGCAATCGATGGTCCCATCGGCGAGCGCGGCGCGCATCGCCGCCACATCCGCGGCGGTGCGCAGCGGCGGGTTCACCTTGAAGACAGGGTCGTAGCTGGCCACCAGATCGTCGGTGAGCAGCAGGTGGTGCGGCGTAACCTCGGCGGTTACCCGCCAGCCTTTGCTCTTGGCCCAGCGAATGATCTCCACTGAACCTGCGGTGGATATGTGGCAGATGTGCAGCCGTGAGTCCACGTGCGCGGCGAGCAGGCAATCGCGGGCTATCACCGCCTCCTCCGCGACCGCCGGCCAGCCCGTCAGGCCCAGCCGACCGGACACCTCGCCCTCGTTCATCTGCGCGCCGACGGTAAGCCTCGGTTCCTGCGCGTGCTGCGCGATGACGCCGCCGAATGCCTTGACGTACTCAAGCGCGCGGCGCATCATCACCGCGTCGCAGACGCAGCGGCCGTCATCGGAGAACATCCGGACCCTAGCCGCCGAGTCGGCCATCGCGCCAAGCTCGGCCAGCTGCCCGCCGGCCAAGCCGACCGTGACCGCGCCAACCGGGTACACGTCACAGTGACCGGCCTCGCGCCCAAGCCGCCACACCTGCTCCACCACCCCGGCGGTGTCGGCCACCGGTTCGGTATTGGCCATGGCGTGCACAGCGGTGTAGCCGCCGAGGGCGGCAGCGGCGGTGCCGGTAGCCACGGTCTCCGCATCCTCGCGGCCTGGCTCACGCAGGTGCGTATGCAGGTCCACCAGGCCGGGCAGGGCGATCAGGCCATCCGCGTCGATCACGTCGGCGCGGTGCGCGCTCAGCTGCTGACCCACCTCGGCGATCACGCCGTCGCGCAGCAGCAGGCTGCCGGGCTCGCGGCCGACCAGGCGGGCACCCTTGATCAGCCACGCCGCGGGATGGCCCTGTTGGGCGGTCACGCCGGCACCTCCATCCCACCGAGCAGCAGGTACAGCACGGCCATGCGCACGCTGACGCCGTTGGCGACCTGCTCCACCACGGTCGACCGGGGCGCGTCCGCGACGCCGGCAGCGATTTCGACCCCCCGATTCATCGGCCCCGGATGCATCACGATGGCGTGCTCGGGCAGCTGTGCCATCCGGCTAGCGTCGAGCCCGTACCTGCGGCTGTACTCCCGCACGCTCGGGAAGTAAGCGGCGTTCATCCGCTCCTGCTGCAAGCGCAGCATCATGATCGCGTCACTCTTCGGCACGATCGCATCCAGGTCGTAGCTGACGGCACAGGGCCAGGCGTCCACGGCGACCGGCAGCAGGGTTGGCGGGCCAACGAGCGTGACCTCGGCACCGAGGGTATGCAGCAACGCCACGTTGGATCGCGCGACCCGGCTGTGCAGCACATCGCCCACGATGGTGACCCGCAGCCCGTCTAGCCTGCCAAGGCGCCGCCGAATGGTGAACGCGTCGAGCAGCGCCTGGGTGGGATGCTCGTGTGTGCCGTCCCCAGCATTGATCACGCTGCCATGCACCCAGCCGGCTAGCCGGTGCGGCGCGCCAGAAGCCCAGTGCCTGATGATCACGCCGTCGGCGCCCATCGCCTCCAGCGTCTGTGCGGTGTCTTTGAGGCTCTCCCCCTTGGTGACGCTAGAGCCCTTCGCGGAAAAGTTGATCACATCGGCAGAAAGCCGCTTGGCTGCCGCCTCGAAGGAGATCCGCGTTCTTGTCGAATCCTCGTAGAAGAGGTTGACGACGGTCCGGCCGCGCAGCGTGGGCAGCTTCTTGATCGGCCGGTCTGCCATCCGAGCGAGTTCGTCAGCCGTATCGAGAATCAGCAGCGCGTCATCCCTGGTCAGGTCCGCCGCGGAAATCAAGTGACGGTTCATGCGCCATCAGCCCGCATCGCCCCGCCAGCAAGCGGATTTCGTCCGGAGCCCTTTCGCCGCCGATCGCCTGCCGCATGCTGGCTGAGAACTACGAGATCGCTGCCATCGGTCTCGCGCAACAGCACACGGACAATCTCGTGCTGCGACGTCGGCAGGTTCTTTCCCACGTAGTCGGCGCGGATCGGAAGCTCGCGGTGACCGCGATCAACGAGAATGGCAAGCTGGACGCCGCGCGGGCGCCCGATTTCGTTCAGCGCGTCAAGCGCCGCCCGGACCGTCCGGCCCGAATAGAGCACGTCATCGACGAGCACGACCGTCCTGCCCTCGATGCCGTCGGTGGGGACCTCCGTGCGGCCGAGGGCGCGAGCTGGCTTTAGCCGTAGGTCATCGCGGTACATCGTTATGTCGAGAGATCCCCATGGCACCGGATGGCCTTCGACGTCGGCGATGCGGTCAGCCAGGCGGTGCGCGAGCGGCACGCCCCGGGTCGGGATCCCGAGGAGAATGACATTGCCGGCGCCTTTGGTGCGCTCGATGATTTCGTGGGCGATTCTCGTCAGCGCGCGCCCGATGTCGGTGGCATCAAGTACGGTCTTGCCCGACCCATGGTTTGCGAGTTGATCAGTGGGCCCCGCGCTTGCGGATCTGTCCCGGCTTGCGGATCTGTCCCGGCCGGCGGGCCCGGCCGCTCCTTGGGGAACACCAGATGAACGTTTCACGAAAGGACCTCCTTTCCCGCCTCTCCGGACGGGGCTTAAAGGACGTCTGTCGAACTTACGGTACCAGGAGTGATCTCTCTGCAGTGCTTGGGCACGCCCAACGCGCTCAGAAGGGATCCACTTCACCTGTAGTGATATACATCACATTTTGTATTGATACGGCACGTTAGGGCACCCTCCCCGCTGCGGGCGGGCGGCGAGGTAGACCACAGCTTTTTCCTGCGCTCCAAGCCGTATGCCGACTTTGCGTGATGCTCGGGCATGCGAGCCGGCCAGGTTGTGCGGTAGTGGCCGATGCGCGAAGGTTCACCCAGTTTTTGCCGTTCGGCTTGACCTGGGCCCGCTCGCGGCTTACTGTCACTGTCCGTAACCATTACCGTAAGTGACGAGTGGCCGGGGGGCCGAGAACATGCCATCTGAGTATGCAAAGGCACTCGGCGCGCGCCTGCGCGCCATCCGTACCCAGCAGGGCCTATCCCTGCACGGCGTCGAGGAGAAGTCCCGCGGCCGCTGGAAGGCGGTCGTGGTCGGTTCGTACGAACGCGGCGACCGCTCCGTGACCGTGCAGAAGCTGGCTGAGCTGGCGGAATTCTATGGTGTCCCGGTTTCCGAGCTGCTGCCTGGCGACGCCGCACCAGCACCGCTCGCGCCCTCGCCGAAACTTGTGATCGACCTTGAGCGCATGAGCGACCTGCCGAAGGACAAGGCAGGTCCTCTTGCCCGCTATGTGGCGACAATCCAGAGCCAGCGCGGCGACTACAACGGCAAGGTTCTCTCCATCCGCCAGGAGGACCTGCGCTCCCTCGCTGTCATCTACGACAAGTCACCCACGGACCTCACCGAGGAGCTCATCACCTGGGGCGTGCTAGACGCCGAGGCGCGGCGGGCAGTCGAAACGTTCTGAGCGGACCGGGCGGCTTCGTCGCCGACCACACCGGCCCGCCACCAGCCGTTCCGGCCCGCCACCAGCCGACCCAGCCGACAGGCCACTAGGCGGCGAGGACACCCAGGGCCTCCTCCACGAGCCCGAGAAATGTCTCCGAATCACGAAGCAAGTCATCTGCTTCCCTCGCAGTGACCGCCCGCGGCAAGCCTGCCTCCGCCGCCGCCCGTTTGGCCGCGCCCGCAGCGAAGAATGCTGCCCACTCGGCCAGGGCGGGCGCCACGCGCGGCAGAAGCTCCCAAACGCTGCGCGGCCCACGGCGCCTCGTTCCGCTACCAGGCTGAGCGCGTGCCGACACGACGGCAGCCGCCGCGCGTAGGGCAGCGAGGTGGGCTGCCACATACCGGGCCGCTGGCGAGGGCTCCAACGCCGCGGCCACAAGCCCGTGACGAGCTGACTCGAGCAGCGCCATGATCGACGGAGCCACGCGCGGCCGTTCGGCGCATCCCGTTGCGGTCACTGCATTCATGGCTGCTACCTCCTTGCGGTCTGCGGAGCGGTGGCCAGGCGAAGCGCTTCCCCTCGCCCCGCCTGGCCGACGCACGGCGGCCGGGGGTCTGGGAGGCTGCCGCGCGCTTCCGCTGCATCCATTCGAACACGAGTTCGATGGCATGTCCAGCCAATTCCCGGACACGTGTTCGAGGCTACTCAGGGGGTCTGACATTTCCTGCGGCGCGTGCTTGCCGTGGCTGATACGTCCAGTCCCGGGCCTAACGTGCACAAGTGCCATGGCCGCTCTTCATGATCTCAGTGTCAGGCCAGGTGCTGGCCCGGCGAGGCTGGTTCCGCCGCCGGATGACTCATTCATGATCAGCAGCCTTGGCGGGCCCGCTTGACCGCGACTTGTTCATGGCGGCCCGGGCAGCAGCCCAAGCGCCGGGCCAGCGCTCACCCGAGCATCCGGCCAGCGCTCGCACTGCGCCCGCCAATGGCCCCGAAGCGCTAAACCGTGACATTCACATCTCGATTCTCGGGATGGAGGGTCTTGGGATCTGATGTCATGACCTCTGGGTGTGTGCGAAGCCGCGGCACCGATGTGCCGTGCAGGAGGGCAGACGCACGTGACCGGGCAAACGGGCAGCGTTCTTGGCGGCCGTTACCTTCTCGCAGAGCCGATCGGGCGGGGCGGGATGGGCACCGTTTGGCGGGCGACGGATCTCGTGCTGGCCCGCGAGGTCGCCGTCAAGGTACTCACCCTTCGGTTCCAGGACGATCCCGGCGGTAGCGAACGTTTCCGGCGGGAGGCGCGAATTCTCGCGCGCCTCTCCCATCCCCGCCTCGGTGGTGTACACGACTACGGGGAGGACGACGGCCGCGCCTACACCGTCATGGAGTTCCTGACCGGCGAGACGCTGCAGCGGCGGCTGGCACGGCTGGACAGGATTCCACCGGCCGAGGCGGCAGAGATCGCCGCACAGGTGGCCGAGGGCCTGCACGCCGCGCACCAGGCTGGCGTCATTCACCGCGATGTCAAGCCGGCCAACATCATTCTGGCCGACCAGGGGGTAAAACTGGTGGATTTCGGCATCGCCCTGGGTACTGGCGATGATCGCCTGACAGTCACGGGCACGCTCGTTGGTAGCGCCACCTACCTATCTCCCGAACGGGGTACCGGCAGCCCAGCCAGCCCCGCCTCCGACATCTATTCGCTCGGCGCGGTCCTCTACCAGATGCTGGCCGGGAGGCCGCCATTCACAGCCACGGATCCGGTCGAACTCGTATCCGCCCATTCGGAGGATCCGGTTCCGCCCCTGCCTGCCGACGTGCCTGACGGTCTCGCGCAGTGGTGCATCCGGGCGATGGCGAAGGATCCGATGGCCCGCCCTAGGCCGGCTCTCGTCTTTGCGGGGATGCTCCGCGAGTCAACCAGCCGGGGTCGGCACGCTGCCGTCGGAGGCGCTGCACGGCCAGCCGCCCGGCACATGGCGCCTCCCGCGCAACCGCGACCGGAGGGTGCGACGTGGGCGGCCAGCGTGGCCGATGTAGCCACGTGGCGAGCCGGGGTACCGGCACCAGAAAGCGCGCGGCCGACGGGCCGCGAATCGGCGGACGGCAGTTGGCCGACGGGCCGCGAGCCGACAGGCCGCGAGCCGACGGACGGCAGTTGGCCACCGACCGCCACCTTACCGACGATCGCCAGCTTGCCGACGATCGCCAGCTTGCCGACGACGCCGGAACGACAAGCGCGGGGCGCGCGCTGGCGACGCTGGTGGCTCCCTGCCACGGCAGGTCTCATTACCGTGATCGCGGGGATCCTCGTCACCGGCCTCGTAGTTACCAGCGCACGGTCTGGGACGCCTCCGGCGCGCAGCCACGGCCAGCAAGCGGCTGAGCCATTGCCGTCCGGCAGTACCCTCCCCGCCGTCACATGGCTGATCACGGCCGGGCCGCAACCGTCAGGGGGCCCGTCGCCGCCACCCCTGCTTGCCCCGTCCGGCACCACGGTCCGGCTGGCCGAGACGCTGCACAACCACGCGCAGCAGCCGCTGAGCGGCGCCACCTTTGGGCTGTCAGCGCCGCCCGGCTGGACAGCCACGCCCGAGAAGCCGACTAGCAGCGGCATCATCCGCGCGGGCGGCACGGCGACCGTGACCTGGCGCGTCGCGATCCCGGCCGCAGCGCACCCAGGACGGTACACGCTCGTGGCCACAGCCCATTGCACCGGATCAGGGCCGTGCTCCGCACCGGCGGTAGCGGGAAACGCGATCGTCCCTTACGCCTCGTTCAGCCGGGCGTTCAACAACGTCGGCGCCGCGCCGCAGGCGAACAGCGGCGTGGCCAACCTCGACGGAACTGGGCAGAGTTACTCCGCGGACGCTCTCGCCGCCGTTGGATACCTGCCGGGGGCGCAGGTGGCGCACGGCGGCATCTCCTTTGCTTGGCCTGCCGCACGGCCAGGCACACCGGACAACGTGACCGCCCAGGGTCAGACATTCCTGATCTCCGCCACCGGGCCATATCTCGCGTTTCTTGGTGCCTCCGACTTCGGTAGCAGCGGCGGCGATGGGATCATCTACTACACCGACGGTACCCAGCAGTCGTTCCGGCTGGTTATGGACGACTGGTGGACCACCGGGCCAAAAGGCGGCCAGGATGAGGTCTCGGTCACGGTCCCGCAGTTCAACGGCCCCCCAGGCCAACCGGCGCCAAGCGGGCCACCGGTCGCCGTTTACTTCGCGGCCATCTCGCTGCGGGCAGGCAAGACGGTGCAAGCCGTCACCCTGCCAACCGGTGCCGCCCCCGCGAACGGCACACCCTGCCTGCACCTCTTCGCGGTCGCGGTCGGCTGACCCGGCCGCTGACCCGCCAGCGACCCGGCCGGTAACCCCCGCCCGTGATCCGGTCAATAATTCCCGGCCACGGCACCGCGCCGCGTGCCGTTCCTCGCCACGTCGGCTCAGGTGATCGTCTGTAGGCTGGCTCGTGTGGTTCCACAGATCGCGTGGCGCGAGCTCGACCGAACCGCTTTCGCCGGGGAGATTGAAGCGTGTCTCGGCGTCTACGCGGCAGCGATGGACCCACCCGCCGAACAGCTTCCCGGCAGGCGCGCCATCATGGAGCGACACGTCAGGTATCCGCGATTCCATTGCTTGGCGGCATCGACAGGAACACCGCTCGATCCGATCATTGCCTTCGCCTACGGATTCCACGGTCAGCGGGGTCAGTGGTGGCACGACCTCGTCGTGTCCGCCGTCACTGCCACAGTCGGCGGGAGGCTAGCCAGCTACTGGCTCGCCGACTCGTTCGAGGTTGGCGAGGTGCACGTGCATCCGACCTATCAAGCCCGCGGCATCGGCCGCCATATGCTGCTCGGGCTCACCGCCGGGCGCACCGAACGCACCGCGGTCCTGTCCACGCGCGATGCCGAATCCCCAGCGCGGCGCCTCTACCGCAAGCTTGGTTTCACCGATCTGCTCACCAACTTCAGCTTTCCGGGTGGCCCGGAACGCTACGCAGTCATGGGCGCGGAGCTGCCGCTTCGCTCGGGCTGACGCCGCGCCCGGTCCCGCAGGCTGAGCAACTGATAGATCTCCCGGGTGGCTGTTGATCTGTTGAGCGTGTAGAAATGCAGGCCCGGCACGCCCTCCGCAAGCAGGCGCTCGCACATACCGGCGGCGTACTCCACCCCAATTTCCCGAACCGCTGCCGCATCGTGCGCCGCCTGCTGCAGCCGGTCAGCAAGATCGGGGGGGAACTTGGCGCCAGACAGCACCACCGCACGTTCGATCATCCGGACATTCGTTATCGGCATAATGCCCGCGATGATCGGCACATCGCAGCCGAGCGCGGCGACGGCGTCACGCAGCCGCAGGAAGTCCTCCACGTAGAAGAACATCTGGGTGATCGCAAAGTCGGCTCCTGCCCGGCATTTGCGGACGAGATGGGCCGTGTCGGTCTCCAAATCGGGTGAGCGGGGATGGCCTTCTGGGAAGGCGGCAACGCCGACACAGAAATCCCCTGACGCTTTGATAAGCCGAACGAGCTCCTCGGCGTAGCTCAGGCCCTCCGGGTGCGGCAGCCACTCGCCGTTCGGATCGCCGGGCGGGTCACCACGAAGTGCGAGCACGTTGCGGACGCCCTCGGCGGCGTAGGCGCCGATGACATGACGCAGTTCCCCCACCGAATGGTTGACGGCGGTGAAGTGCCCGACCGGGGTGAGTGTCGTCTCCGCGGCGATTCGGCCGGTAACCCGGACCGTCCGGTCCCTGGTCGAGCCGCCCGCGCCGTAGGTGACCGACACGAACGTCGGACGCAGTGCTTCGAGCTGGCGGATGGCCAGCCACAACTGCCGTTCGGCCTCCTCGCTCTTCGGCGGCATAAACTCAAAGGAGTAGGATTCGCCGCCAAGGGCGAGAAGTTGGCGTATCGTCGCGGCGCGGCGAGTGTGCGCGAGCACCATGCGGCAAGACTAAACTGTGCCCGACCACAATGCCACCGGGTCCCAAACTGTGGCCAACCACAGCCGATCCAGCGAAGCGGCGAGAACCGGCGTGCCGACCTCTATAGCCCATGATCACCGAACCGCTCCGTGCGGGTTCAATGAGGCGGTGTAAGAAGAGCTAAAAAAGAGGCTAAACACGATCACTGATCTTGGAGATTTCAGCCTATTTAGCTGAGTCTCCGCGCTAGCGGAGCACGCCAACGTTCGACGGCCTGCACCTCACCTACACCCCAGGCGGCGTCCTGGACCAGCTCACCCGCATTCAGCGAACCATCCTCGCCCACCTGAACATCCCGTTGCCATGGCCCGAAAGACCCGCCTGACCGCCAGGCCATGACATGTGATCACGCGGAGCACGGGCCCAGCCACCGGAGTCACCGTGGAAGATCTCACGCCCGGAAACTCAACTCCCTCCAGCGGCAAACCTGCAGGCCTGACCGCGACGATACTGGCCAGCCGGGCGGCAGCGGCAGCGCTGTCGGGCCCGGCCGTCAGCCCCGCCCAGTGGATATACCGGAATTACGCTGTCGTTGCCACACCGGATAACGCAGCCAGCCCGGTGACCGTGGAACGCTGGGCCACTGCCGACAACGCCACGGCGGCCATGTACATCGGCGGCCAGCTGGAGATCGGCCCGTGGACATGGCCGGTCAGCCCCGCCGGCGAGACCATGAAATCGCCGATCACCCAGCCAGCGATCAGCTACGACTCCTTGAGCTCGCTGCCCAGCAAGCCGCGCGCCCTCGTCGCCCTCCTCGCCAAGACCCCCGTCACCAGAGCCCGGGCATGGCGCCCTGGGCACGCATTCGAGCTGATCGCCGAGCTGTTCCAGAGTTACGTCATGCCGCCGCAGCCGACCGCACAGATATACCACGCCCTCGGCGCGATCAAAGGGGTGATGGCCGACGAACACGCCGTCGACGTTGCCGACCGGCATGGCGCCGGCTTCCAGCTGACAGGCACAGGCGGAAACCAGGAGATCATCATCAATCCGCGCACCTGCCAGTTCACCGGATACCAGTTCCTCGGCGACGGCCGGGACATCTGCGCGGAAGGCGCGTGGGGTATGGCCATCCTCCGCCTGGCGTTCGTCTCCGGACCAGGGGTACGCCCACAGGGCGGGCCCGAACCGGGCAAACCATGACACGTGTAGGGCCTCGGTGCGCCACCCAGGACCTTTCCGGCCTCCCGCAGGGGCCTCAGTGCGCCACCCAGGAGCTCAGCTGGGGGTGCCACGGGCCGTTGCGCACCTCACTGGGAGCACCGGCGACTCGTCCTGGCCCGGTCTAGCAGGCTTGATGTGACGCCTGGTAGCCGACCGGTGGTGGGCCGATCACGTAACTCCCGCCCGCCCGTTCGAGGTAAAGCGTTATCGCCCAACGCGTGCACGCACTTTGGTCGGGGCTGTCAGCAGGAGACTGGTGGCTGGTGAAGGCCACGCTCGCGGCGAGGCGCCCGTCCGGCGCCTGGGAAACGGCGGTGAGCGTCGCACCTGAGTCCCGGGTGGACCGAAATCCCGTGCCGAACCGCTGAGCGGTCTCAATCTGGCGCATCTGCCCGTCGAGTAAACGCCGGAACGACGGGTAGTCGTGCCCGTTGATAGCGGCGAAATACCTGGTGAGGAAGCTCGCCACGCGCGGGGCCGCGGCATTGCGCGCCGCCGCCTGCGCGATCGCGACACCAGGATGGGTCGGCGCTGAAGAGGGCGAGGGTGACGGCGATTGGCCCGTTGCCTGCGGCGATGCCCGAGCAGGCGACCCCTGAACCTGGTTTCCGCCGCTACGAGGGGCAGTCGTCTGCTTGCCGCCGCTTTGCGAGTTCAGCTCGAGCGCGAGTGCCGCTCCGCCGCCCGCCACGACGATGAGCAGGGCTAGGGTCACTATGGCTGCCCTGCCGCGCAGCCCCCGCGGGCTCGGCGGCTCCGGGCGCTGGCGCAGGTAGGCCTTTGGCGGCTGCTGATCCGCCCAGAAGGCCGGTGCCTGTGACGTCGGCGGCTCAGAGCCAGCCCATATTGGCGGCTCGTACTCCCCTCCAGGCTGGCCACGAGCTAGCGGGATCGTCTCTTCTGGGTCCCCATCGGCCGGAGAAGGCTCCTCGCCGCTGGAAGAAGGGTTCCAGTGGCTCATGGAACTCCCCGTTCACCTCGCCGGAGAGCGCCCTGTCGCGGCACGCCAGGACGCGCGGGATAATCGCACTATAAGCGCCCGTACGGGCAAGCGCCCGTCACGCGGCACGCAAGCGGCAGGCAAACTCGGCGGTTGCAGCCGCCGGATCGGGCGCTTCGGTTATTGCCCGCACCACCACGACTCTGCGGGCACCCGCGGCGAGGACCTCATCGAGATTGGCCAGATCGATGCCGCCGATGGCAAACCAGGGACGCGCCGAGCGCAGCCGTTCGGAATAATTCAGCAAGGGCAGCCCCGCGGCGGGTCGGCCGGGTTTGGTCGGCGTCGCCCACACCGGCCCCGCGCAGAAGTAGTCCACGCCGTCCTCAGCCGCCGCCGCCGCGGCCTGCGCATCCGTGTGGGTCGACCGCCCGATGATCGGCTCCGGCCCGATGATCTCGCGTGCGGCCGACACCGGCAGATCGTCCTGGCCGAGGTGCAGCACGTCGGCACCCACCGCGCGGGCCACGTCGGCCCGGTCATTGACGGCGAGCAACGCACCGTGCCGCTCGCAGGCCTCACGGAACACGGCCAGGTATGCCATCTCCAGGCGTGCCTCCAGCCCCTTCTGCCTCAGCTGGACGATATCCACACCCGACCCGAGCACCTCGTCAAGGAAGGCCGCCAGGTCGCCCTGGCGCTCGCGCGCGCCTGTGCACAGGTAGATGCGGGCATCGGCGAGCCGGGCGCGCAGATTCACTCTTGCGGCCAGGCTCAGAAAGCCAGGGCTTGTGCCCGCCTGTTCACCTCCGTACCCCGGTGGGACACGATCGCGTCAATCGGCGTGCCCGGGAGCGTCTCATCGGCGGTGAACAGCCAGCGCAACGCCTCACAGCCGTCGAACCCGCAGTCAAAAAGCAGGGTGAGCGTACCGTGCAAGCCCTTGACGACCTGGTCGTCCTCCACGAACGCGGCCGGTACCGCGACGGTGCCGTCCGGCCGCTGGACGCCGAGCAGCTTGTGTTCCCGCAGCATCTGCTTCACGCGAGGTGTGGGCATGGCGAGCTTCCTGGCCACCTGGGGCAGGGTGAGCCAGTCACCGACGCGAGAGTCGGTCTCAGGGTCTATCGGTGCCACGTTCCCAATTTCCCACGTCCCGCACACCGTCAAACACCTCCCGTGGCCGCGAGATCGGACGGCCGGTCGATCTGCGGGGGCGCGTTTGACTCACCGTGCGATCAGGTGGCCATGGCGGCGCGAAGCGGGACCTCCGGGTCGGCGAGCCGCGCAGGGTCCACACGAGCGCCGGACGAAGCGACCCGCCGACCCTGACTGAGATCGCGAGGGCGATCCACGGCGAGCAACGCCGTGAGCCGACCGTCCAGCAACCAGCAGGCGCTCCAGCTCCGTTGCGCCGGATCGCCACGCCAGATCAGGCGGTCCGCGGCGCCGTGATGGCCGATGTACTGGAGCATCCGCCCGAACTGTTCGGACCAGAAATACGGCACAGGGTCATATACCGCCTCGCCGCCGAGCAAGTTGGCCGCGGCCACGTCCGGGGCATGCAGCGCATTGTCCCAGTGCTCGACGCGAAGCCGCCGACGGTACCTGCGAGACCAGAACGCCGCGCAATCACCCACGGCCAAAACACCAGGCAGCGACGAACGCAGTCCGTCATCCACGGCGACGCCGTTATCGAGCTTGAGACCGGAGCCCTCCAGCCACGCCACGGCGGGACGTACCCCCACCGCGGTGACAACCTCGTCCGCTTCGACACGGCCACCGCCGGCCAGAATGAGCCCGCCGCCGGTCACCTCCTCGACAGCCGCGCCGAGCCGCAGGTCGATCCCGGCTTCCGCGTACCAGCCCGACGTCTGGTCCCCGGCCTCGGCGCCGATCGCTGCGGCCAGCGGCGCCCGCGCGGCCTCGACCACTGTGACCTTGCAGCCGCGTGCCACCGCAGCAGTGGCAAGTTCGGCGCCGATCCATCCGGCACCCACGACGGCCAGCCGCAGCCCCGGCCGCAGCAGGTCTCGCAGGGCGCGTGCGTCATCGATCGTGCGCAGGAAGCGCTGCGGGCCATCACCAGGCAGGCCGACGGGCACCGCGCCGGTCGCTACCACGAGCCGGTCAAACTTGTGCTCGCCACGGTCGGTCAGCAGCACGCCATCGGTCAGGCGAACCGCGCGCTCACCGAGCCGCAAACCGACACCAAGCGTCGCGAAGTCAGCATCGAGCCTGGTGTCGTCGATGCCGCCGGCCAGGAGCTGCTTGGACAATGGCGGCCGGTCATAGGGCGGGTGGGCCTCCGCTCCGACCAGCGTCACGGCGCCTGCGTACCGGCGTGACCGCAGCCCTTCAACGATCCGCAGACCCGCGAGCCCACCGCCCACCACGACGACCCGCTCAATGCCCACGCGGCCCAACCTAGTGGGCCCGATCTAGCTATCGGGCCAACCTATTGGTCCAGCCGACCGCGTCGGTGCCCCTCCGCCGCGGCCGTCAAACGCGCGCGCCTCGGCGCGGCGGTCAACGGCGCCCGCCGTGGCCGTCATCCCCGCCCGCCGCGGCCGCCGCCCGCCGGGAACCGTGCCCGCCGCCGCCCGCCGTCAACCGCGCGCCCGCCGCGGCCGCCGCCCGCCGTCAACGACCCTCGGCGCCGCGCGCGGCCGGGACACTGCCCGTCAGGTCCAAGGCGGCGAACGAGGCGATTTCCAGATGATCACCAACTCCGCGGTCGAAGTAGGGTTCTCCTGGCCGCCGCACCCCAGCGGTGTGCCAGCCAGCGGCACGTGCGGCGTCCAGCTCTTCGGTCAGATCCGACAGGAACGCGATCTGGCCAGCGGGGCGGCCAATGGCGGAAGCGATCGCCCGGTATGAGCGGGCCACCCTCTTCGGGCCTGCGTTTTCCGTGTCGAAATTGCCCGATACCAGATACCGGAGGTCGCCTTCGGCCGTATGCCCGAACCACGCCTGCTGAGCAGCCACGGAGCCGGAAGAGTAGACGTAGAGGCCGAGCCCCGCCGCGTGCCACGCGTACAGCGCTGGTATGACATCGGGGAAGAACGGGGCTACCAGCTCACCTGAGGCGAACCCAGTTTCCCAGATCCTCCCCTGAATCGTCTTCAGCGCTGTGATCTTGAGATCATCGTCCAGCCAGCTGTTCAGCGCCGCGACGACACGCTCATGTGACGCCTGCGCATCACCGATGAGCTCGCGCACCTGCTCCACAGCGCGGACCGTGGCCTGGTCGCCGCTGTGGTCGGCCAGCCAGCTCGCGAACCGTCGCCGCGCGTAAGGGTAGAGCTCCTGCGTCACATGGGCGGCCGGGCTTGTCGTCCCCTCGATATCGATCACTACCGCGCTGAGCAGCGTCATCTCACGCACCGCCATCTCATGCACGGCCACACCGTACGTCCTCGGACCGCCTCACACCGCGGCCAGCGCGAGCTCGAGCAGCCATTCGACGATCTCAGTGTGGTGCCGGGCCTGCTCAAGATCTGAGCCCCAGGCATACAGGCCGTGGCTGGCCACGATGGCGGCAGGCACCTGAGGGCGGCGCGCGCGCTCGAAGCGCTCGCCGAGGATCCGCATGTCCTGGCTGTTCGGGATGACCGGAATCGTGACCCGGACGCCCTCCGCAGGGACTCCGATCCCTTTGAGCATCTCGATGCCCTCCAGTTCCACGCCGGAGGGCCAGTGCCACCCCGCGGCCACCGCGGCAACGGTGTGCACGTGCACAACAGCGCCCGCACCGGTCACGGAGGCGATGTGAGCGTGCAGCGCCGCCTCAGCAGATGGAGCAGGCGGAACCGACGGAGCCGATGCAGGCCGAGCCGCTCCATCGATCGGCACCGCGCTGCCTTTGGCGTCGACCACGACCACGTCCGCTCCCGTGAGCTCACCCTTGTCTCGGGCACTCACGGTTACCGCCAGGCGCAGCGGATCACGGGAGAGCACCAGCGACACGTTCCCTGATGTTCCGCGCATCCAGCCGAATGACGCGAACCTCGCCGCCTCGGCGGACAGGGCGGCACCTGCGTCACGCACCGCCCGCGGATCGGGCTCGCCCTGTTTTGCCGTCACGCCGGGGCAAGCTCGGCGGCACGGTCACACAGCCGGTCGAAGTCGGGGAAGCGGGTATTGATCTCGCTGCCGGTGGGCAAGCCAACCCAGCCTTCCGGATTGTGGAAGAAACGGATAGCGGTGAAGTCCGGCCGCGATCCGGCGTCAAACCAGTGGGTGGTGCCCTGCGGAACCCCCGTCAGGTCGCCGGCCTCGGCCAGGATCGCATGCACCTCGCCCCCGATGTGCAGGTAAAACGCGCCGGCGCCGCGCGTGATGAACCTGACTTCGTCGTCATCGCCATGCGTGTGCTCATTGATGAACATCGCACGCACCTTTCTCGCCTGCTCCGGGTAGGCAGGATCGGCGCTCGGCGCGATGGCGGCGACATCGACCTTCACGAAACCGCGCGCGCTGACCTCGGCGTCAACGGCGTCGCGGTAGGCGGCGAGCACCTCGTCCTGCCCTGCCTGCGGCGAGAGGCGCTGAACCTTCCGGCGCTCGAAGCGGCAGCCGATACGGTCGAACGCGGCGGCGATCTCCGCCGGCTCGCAGCTTTCGTAGAGCTTGGTGCCCGGATCGTCATCGGGCCAGGTGATGAGTAGCGACATGAGAACGACATTAAAGTGAAAGATGGACGCGCGGGAGTCCGGTGCGGACCGGGCTGAGAGGGAAGCTGGTGAGCTTCCGACCGTACGAACCTGATCCGGATCATGCCGGCGAAGGGAGCCGATCAAGATGACCGGCCTACGTTATGACACTGTGATCGTCGGCGCTGGGGTGATTGGCCTCGCCATCGCTTGGCGCGCGGCGGAGCGCGGGTTGGCGGTCGCGATCGCTGATCCGGAGCCCGGACGGGGTGCAAGCCGCGTCGCAGCGGGAATGCTGGCTCCCGTCTCCGAGGCGTGGTATGGCGAGGAGGAACTGCTGCGGTTCGGCCTCGCGGCACGCGATCGTTACCCGTCGTTCGTGGCGGAGCTTTCCGGGCTCACCGGAGCACCTACCGGTTTCCGCCAGAGCGGTACCCTGCAAGTGGCCTACGACTCCGACGATCTCGCGCTCCTCGAGCGGGTCCATGATCTCCACATAACGCTCGGCCTGGAGGCACGGCGGGTCACTGCGCGCGAGGCCCGGCAAATCGAACCGATGCTCGCGCCTTCCGTGCGCGGCGGAGTCCATGTCCCCGGCGACGGGTCAGTGGATCCGCGGCTCCTGACAGGTGCGCTGCTCGGTGCCGTGTCAACCGCTCGGGTGACGCTGCACCGCCAGCGCGTCCAAGAGATCACCGCAACCCATGGGCAGGCGGACGGCGTTGCCCTGGCCGACGGGACCAAACTCGTGTCCTCCTCCGTCGTGCTGGCGACGGGATGGCAGGCTGGCGCTATGCCGGGCGTCCCGCCGGATGCGCTGCCACCGGTCCGGCCCGTCAAAGGCCAGATCCTGCGGCTGAACAGCACACAGCCGTTCCTCGCCGGCTCGGTTCGCGGGCTCGTGCGCGGATCGTCGGTTTACCTTGTGCCGCGGGCGAGTGGCGAACTGGTGATCGGCGCGACTCAGGAGGAACACGGCGACAGGCGGGTCACCGCCGGCGGCGTCTGGGAACTCCTTCGGGACGCCCGCGAACTTATCCCCGGCATCACCGAACTCGAACTCGCCGAGACCGCAGCAGGCTTGCGGCCTGGCACGCCCGACAACGCGCCTGTGCTCGGCCCTTCGGCGCTTCCAGGTCTTGTGCTGGCTACCGGGCACTTCCGCAACGGTGTCCTGCTCGCGCCCATCACCGCCGACCTCATTGCGGAATTTTTGGCTACCGAACGGCTGCCGCGGACCGCCGCCCGCTTTTCACCGGCACGATTCTCGGCCGTGCCGGCGGCTGAGGGGGCATCAGCATGAATGTTCTCATCAACGGCGAGCCGCACCAGTTTGCGCCGGGTGCGACCGTCGCGCAAGCCGTCCGGGCCGTGACGTCCGATGCTCATGGCGTTGCCGCGGCGGTGAACGACCAGGTGGTGCGCCGTGCCCTGTGGGACACCACGCCGATCGCCGAGGGTGACCGCGTCGAAGTGCTTTCTGCCGTCCAGGGAGGGTGACGATGGACGAGCCGCTTATCATCGCCGGTGAGAAGTTCAGCTCCCGGCTGATAATGGGTACCGGTGGCGCGCCGAGCATGGCCGTGCTCGGCCGTGTGCTCGACGCGTCCGGCACCGAGCTGACAACGGTGGCGATGCGGCGGGTGGACCCGAACGCGCGCGGGTCTGTCTTCGACCTGCTGCGAGCCCGTGGCATCAGGCCGCTGCCGAACACCGCGGGATGTCACACGGTCGGAGAAGCGGTACTCACGGCCAAGATGGCGCGTGAGGCGCTCGGCACCGACTGGGTGAAACTCGAGGTGGTAGCCGACGAGCGGACGTTGCTGCCTGACCCGATCGAGCTGCTCGAAGCCGCGCAGGCGCTGGTGGCTGACGGCTTCACCGTGCTCCCATATACCAACGACGACCCGGTGCTCGCCGTTCGGCTGGAGCAGGCCGGCTGCGCGGCGGTGATGCCGCTGGGCGCGCCGATCGGGTCCGGGCTCGGCGTGCGGAACCCGCACAACCTTGAGCTCATCGTGGAAAACGCCGGGGTCCCCGTCGTGCTTGACGCGGGAATAGGTACCGCGAGCGACGCGGCGATCGCGATGGAGCTCGGCTGCGACGCCGTCATGGTTGCCACCGCTGTCACCCGGGCGAAACGGCCAGAATTGATGGCGGCGGCGATGCGAGACGCCGTGAGCGCGGGGCGGCTCGCGTACCTGGCGGGCCGGGTGCCGCGGCGGCGTTACGGGCAAGCCTCCTCGCCGCCGGTCTCCGGCTGAGCGCGCTC
>WNGE01000904.1_pt1 | contig 47437 bp, 53 predicted proteins | sample 5400651 | NCBI WGS metagenome assembly WNGE01 (sample SAMN13153370, study PRJNA577476) | soil metagenome | isolation source: 60 cm soil or saprolite under grassland replicate 2 | place: USA:California | collected 2016-06-15 | reverse complement strand
GTGGTCGGGTGGTCGGGTGGTCGGGTGGTCGGGTGGTCGGGTGGTCGGGGTGGTCGGGTGGTCGGATGCGAGGCCGGGGGCCATCGGCGGCGGTTGCTGCGCATCGAAGGTATGGGCACCTGGAGCGCGGCGTCCACCGCGTTGCGCCTAGTTGCGACCGATGAGTTCCTCCAGGATACGCGTGACGATCGCCCGCGCCTCCCGGCCGTACACTGCCGAGGTTTGCAGTCGCTCGAACATCCTTCCGTACAGCTCGATCTCGCTCGGCCGGGTGACTTCGATGCTTGCGGTCGGGATTTCCAACGCCACCAAGGAGTTGTCGAAAATCCAGAAGCCGGTGGACGGGACACCGGCCCGTTCAACCATCATGGGCACGATGCCAACCGACACGTTCGGCAGCGACATCACGGCAAGAACCCGGTCGAGCTGGCCGGCTTGGGTGGCGGCGTCACCAAACCAGGTACGGAGCGCCTGCTCTTCGAGCACCACGGCGAAACGTTTGCCCCGTTGGTAGATTACCCGTTGGCGTTCCATCCGCACTGCCACCGCATCGGAAAGATCGTTGGGGGTTTCCAGAAAGTCGATCCAAAATGACAGCATTGCCGCCGAGTAGTCGGCGATCTGGAACAGGCCCGGTATGACGTTGTGCTCGTAAATCCGGAAGAACGAGGTTTGCTCGTAGAGCGCCTGAGTGTGCGCACCGAGCACTCGTTTCATGCCAGCCCTGCTCTGCCGCCGGAACTCAAGGTACGCCGACTCCACGGCGCGCAGCGTGGCAATAAGATCGGGGACTTGGTCCTCCGCGCCGCAGGCCCGGCACCACTCGCGGATATCGCCATCAGCAGGTGGCTGCACACCGTGCTCGATCTTGCTCACGCGCGTGAAGTGCTGCCCAGTCGCGGTGGCCAGGGCCCGGCCCGTGAGCCCGGCGTCTTTACGCAGCTCACGGAGGCGGACGCCGAGGGCCTCTTGGGCCTGCCTTGCGGTGCTATACGGGTTTGTATTCACGGTGTGGGATGGACAGCCGCCAGACGGCATCGAAGGCCGAGCGACACAACCGGATGTCGGCAGGGTCGGTGGAGATTATCCGGTCAACGGCTGTGCCGTTGCCCGCATAGAGCAGAAAGACAATGAGTCGGTCGTCGAACAGGTAGAAGTCGTTGCCCGGAATAGCGACCGACGAGACTAACGGTCGGGGCACCCATCGGATGTCTTCGCCCGCCGCCACCATCGGGTAGGCGATACTGTACGACCACCGCTGGTAGTCGCTGAGCGGCTCGGACACAATGCGCGCCCGGCGCACCGTCCTTCCGGCCGAGACGTGCTGGCGCAGTATGTCGCACCAGTCTTGCAGCCAGGCCAAATCATCCGGCTCGCCGGCAGACCATTTCGCCAGGTACGGCAGTTCGATCACCGTGCCGTACGCGTCGCGCATTTCCAGGTGTACCGAGGAATGCGCAAAGGTGGTGAGCAGGCTGTCGAAATCCGCTTCGCTTATCGAGGTCATTTCTCGATGAAGAACTGGAGCATCCGGTCCGGGACCTCAACGCACGTTTCACCTTCCGGGATGTCCATCTGGGCGAGCGCGTCAGCGTCGGTGACCGCCCAGCCCTGCACCACCCAGCTGCCACGATCTGTCCGGTAGATGGTCGGCGAGCCGGTCGGGTTGGAGTCCGGGTCCCTGCCGACGAGCGTTAGCTGCACGAGTCCTCCCTGTCTTGTAGTTGCGAGAGATTGCGTAGTGACCATCGTGGCCTCTGCGGCCGGCGGGAGTCAAGGCCGTTGGTGGGAATCGCGCCGAAGACCGCGGCGAGGACCGCTCTGTCTATCCCACTAGGGGGGACATGAGCGGGCCGGCGGGTGGGCGTACCGTTGCTTCGTGGGTTTTCCGGAGACGCGGCCGCGACGGCTGCGACGCACCGAGGCACTGCGCCGGCTGGTGGGTGAGACCACGGTCTCGCCCCGGGAGCTGGTACTCCCGATGTTCGTCAAGGAGGGGCTGACCGAGCCGCGCCCGATCGGGTCGCTGCCCGGCGTGGTCCAGCACTCCCGCGAGTCGCTGCGCAAGGCCGCCGCGGAGGCGGTCGAGGCCGGCGTGGGCGGGCTGATGCTGTTCGGGGTACCGGCGAGCCGCGACGAGTACGGCTCCGGCGGGACCGATCCCGACGGCATCCTCAACGTGGCGATCCGGGACGTGATCGGCGAGGTCGGGGACGCCACCGTGGTCATGGGTGACCTGTGCCTGGACGAGTTCACCTCGCACGGGCACTGCGGGGTGCTCGCGCCGGACGGCTCGGTGGACAACGACGCGACGCTGGCGCGCTACGCCGAGATGGCCGTCGCGCAGGGCGCCGCCGGGGTGCACGCCGTGGGGCTGTCCGGGATGATGGACGGCCAGGTCGGGGTGGTACGCAGGGCGCTCGACGCGGCCGGCTACCCCGACACCGTGATCCTCGCCTACGCGGCCAAGTACGCCTCGGCGTTCTTCGGCCCGTTCCGCGAGGCGGTCGAGTCGGCGCTGACCGGCGACCGGCGGGCCTACCAGCAGGACCCGGGCAACGTCCGGGAGGCGCTGCGCGAGGTCGCGCTCGACGTCGCCGAGGGCGCGGACATCGTCATGGTCAAGCCGGCACTGCCATACCTCGACGTGCTGGCCGCCGTGGCGTCCACTGTGGACATTCCGGTGGCCGCATACCAGGTCTCCGGCGAATACGCGATGGTCCAGGCGGCCGCCGCGAACGGCTGGCTGGACCGGGACCGGGTGATGCTGGAGACGCTGACCTCGATCCGCCGGGCCGGGGCCCAGATCATCCTCACCTATTGGGCGGTCGAGGCGGCCGGGCTGCTCGCCTCGGTGCGCTAGTCCCCTTTGTCGAAGCGGCGGACCAGGTCGGCGACGTCGGCCTCGTACTCGCTCCACTGCCGGTCGGGCTGGAAGCCCAGCTCCGTGTTGACCTTGAGCATCGGCTCGTTCTCGAACGCGTTCCAGGTCTGCACCTCGGTCAGCCTGGGCTCGGCGGAGCGCAGCTCGAACAGCATCCGGGCCTTGAGCGCCCGGCCCAGCCCGTACCCGCGGTGCGCCGGTACCACCACGGTGTCGTACTGGTCGGCCCGGGTCGGGTGCTGGGCGGCCACCACGACCTCGGTCAGCCCGGCGATCTTCCCGGTCGGCTCGTGGATGCCGACCACGATGTAGGGGCGCAGTCCCCGGGCGTGCAGGATGGCCAGGCTGGCCCGCAGCCGCTCCGGGTCGTACGAGCTGGGCCGCAGTTCCAGGTCGCTGGCCTCGTAGGACTCCCGGCTGACCGCCTTGGCTTCGGCGTACGCCTCGTAGAGCTCCTCGGGCGGCCCGCCGGGGTAGTACTCGATCCGGTAGCCGGAGCCGACGCCCGATGCCATCTCGCCCAGGTTGAGCCAGTCGATCGTGGACAGCCGGAGCACGTTGCGGATCTCCACGTACGCGCACTGGAAGCCGTACCGCTCGTAGAACTTCACCGCCGGCGTGTCCCCGATCACCTCGGCCCCGAGCGAGGCGACGCCCTCGGCGTAAGCCCGGTTGGCCACCGCGGCCAGCAGGTCGCCGCCGATGCCCTGGCGCCGCACGGCCGGGTCGACGACCACCTCGATCACTCCGAGGTCGGGCATCAGCAGGATGTGGGCGAAGCCGAGCAGTGGCTCGCCGTGCTGGGCGGCCCCCTCGCCGGACTCGGCGATCCAGCAGACCCGGCGCTCGCCGGGCATGGTCAATGCGAGATATTCGCGGAATGCGTCGATCCGCCAAAGCGGATCGCCCGGGAGATCGGCCGCGACGGCCGCGTTCAGCGTGGTGAGCACAGCTTCGATCTCGACGGACGGCGCGGTTCGAGGATCCCACTCGCGTACCATCACCCGTCTAGCTTGCAGACAAAGCCGGTCCGGCGAAAGTGCTAGGACAGTCGAATCTTTACGCTCTGGGGAGAGCCTCTAACGCTATGCGACGGTCCTGCTCCGCTGGCCGTAGTCGTTCGCGGCATCGAAGACATTACGCGCGTATGCCTGGATCGCGTTGTACGACAGCACAGCCCCCCACCAGCCGCCACTGGTGGCCAGATCCCGTCCGCCCGCGCACAGGTAGTCCGCGGCCGCCAGCGCCGCGTCGTTGACGTCGTTGGGGTCGGCCACACCGTCCTGGTCGGCGTCCACCCCGTACTGCTGCCAGGTGGCCGGGAGGAACTGCATCGGTCCGACCGCGTGGTCGTAGCCGCGATCGTTGTCGTACCGCCCGGAGTCGGTGTCCGGGATCGACTTCAGCCCGTTCTGCCCGTTCAGCGTGGGACCGACGATCGGGGGCAGCGCTTTACCGTCCGGTTGCAGGGTCGCGCCGCCGGCCCGGCCGTGGTCGGACTCGACCTTGCCGATCGCGGCCAGGGTGGTCCAGGCCAGGTGACAGGCGGGCTGGTCGGCGGCGAGCCGCAGGGTGGCGTAGCCGTAGGCGCGCAGCGCGGTGGCCGGGATACCGAGTCCGGCGGACAGCCGCTGGGCCCAGCCGGCCAGCGCCTCCTGCGGCCGGGCGGTCTGGGCGAGGCCAGGCTCGGTGGACGGAAATGGGCCGAGACTCGGATCGAGCCCGTTCGGCAGGGCACCGGGCGGGGCGGGGTCGCTCGGTGCGGCCGATCCGGCCGTTGCTCCCGGCTTCGGACTCGGCACCGGGGACACCGCCTGGGTGAGGTAGCTGCCGGCACTGCCGGTGATCGCCAGGACCGCCACGATCACCAGGGTAGGTACCACGAACCGGCCGGCCGGGCGGCCGCGCCAGGCGACGAACCGGCGGCGACCGTTCCGGGCCGCCTGGCCGGTCGCCAGCGCCGCGCTGAGCGCCGCGGTTCGCAGCAGCTTGAGGCGGGCCCGGGCCCACGCGGCCGGACCGGCCGGTCGGCTGGGAGCGGCTGGCGCGCCCGGCTCGGCTGGACCTGCCTGGGGGGCTGGACCAGACGGAGTAGCTGGATCGGCCGGAGTCACGGTGACATCGGGCGGCCGCGCCGGGAGTGGTGCGCCCGGGCGCAGGTACGGGCGGCCGGTCACGCGGTCGAGTATCCCACCCCTGCCGGGGTACCGCCGACCCGGTCGTAACCTGTATGCATGCCGCGATACGAGTACCGCTGCCGCGCCTGCGGCGATACGTTCGAGGTCAACCGCCCGATGAGCGAGTCCGGCGCGCCGGCCCAATGTCCGGGCGGGCACGACGACACGGTGAAGCTGCTGTCCACCGTCGCGCTCGGTGCCGCCGCCCGCACCGGTGGGACTCCGGCTCCGCGCGCCAGCGGTGGCTGCTGCGGCGGCGCCTGCGGCTGCTGATCCGGGGCCCATGGCTACTGACCGATCCGGCTGACCTTTCGGTTGATCGTCTGACCGGCTGCCCGGATCCGGCCTGACGTACGACGCCTGGGGTTTCCGCACGTCGTTGACTTGGCGATAGCCTGCCGCGATGTTTCCGGTCGTTTGCCAACTCCAACTCTTCGGTTTCGAACTTCCTCGTTGGGTCGACCACTGCCGGCCCGTTCCGGGGATGTGGCAGGTAGCGGCCTGCGGCAGCATGAGCTTCGACTTCCAGGGGGTGGAGGTTCACCTGTGTCGGTACGGATGCGCCTGCCAAGCGGGTTGGTGACTTTTCTCTTCACCGACATCGAGGGCTCGACCCGGTTGGCTCAGATGCTCGGTACGAACTACCGGCGGATGCTCACCGAACATCGGCGGCTTCTGCTGGATACCATCGCGGGCTCCGGGGGGAGCGCGCTTTTCGCGGAGGGCGACTCGCTGTTCGGGGCGTTCCCGGACGCGCGTGCCGCGCTGTCCGCCTGCGGCCAGGCACAGCTCGCCCTGGCCGGGCACGAGTGGCCGGCCCCGGAGGCCCGGCCGCTGGTCCGGATGGGCCTGCACACCGGCCCGGCCCAGCCGGAGGCCGGCGAGTATTCGACCCCGGTGGTACACCGGGCGGCCCGGATCGCCGCCGCCGCGCACGGCGGGCAGGTGCTCTGCTCGGCGGCGACCGCGCAGCACGCCGGCGACCCTGGCGAGGGTGCCTGGCTGCTCGATCTCGGCCTGCACCGGCTGCGCGGGTTCGACGACCGGGAGCGGCTGTACCAGCTCGTATCGCCGGGCCTGCCGCGGGAGTTCCCGCGCCCGCGTACCGCCGCCGAGAACGAGCACAACCTGCCGTCCGCGTCCACCCGCTTCATCGGGCGTACCGCCGAGCGGGCCGAGCTGTCCAGGCTGCTGTGCGAGCACCGGCTGGTGACCGTGGTCGGGCCGGGCGGCGCCGGCAAGACCCGGCTGGCCGTCGAGGCGGCCGGGTCCAGTGCCGACGACTTCCCGGACGGCGCCTGGTTTGTCGACTTCGCTCAGGTCACCGACGCCGAGCAGGTACCGGCGACCGTTGCGCTGGCCCTGGGCCTGCGCCCCGAGCCCGGTCGCAAGATGCTCGACACGCTCGGCGACTTCGTCGCGCCCCGCCGGCTGCTGCTGGTCCTGGACACCTGCGACGCCCAGCCGGCGGCGATCGGCGCGCTGGTCGGCCGGCTGTTCAGCGCCGGGCGCGGGCTGGTGGTCCTGGCGGCCAGCCGGCAGCCGCTCGGCCGGCCCGGCGAGGTGGTCTGGCGGATCCCGCCGATGTCGGTCCGACCCGGGCCGGACGGGCAGCCCGGCGACGCCGTCGCGCTGCTGCTCGACCGGGCTGCCGCAGCCCGCGGGGGGCGCCGTCCGGACGAGCGTGAGGTGGTACCGCTGCGCCAGGTCGCCCAGCGACTGGACGGGATGCCACTCGCGCTGGAACTGGCCGCTGCCCGGTTGCGGGTGCTGTCCGCCACCGAACTGGTCAGCCGGTTGGACGACCCGCTCGCGCTGCTGGATGCCGGAGTGTCCACAATGGACGCTCTGGTCGACCGGCACGGTACCCTCCAGGCCACCGTCAACTGGTCCTACCGGACCCTGGACCCGGAGGCGGCCCGGCTGCTGCGCTCGCTCGCGGTCTTCGCCGGCCCGGTCGACCTGCCCGCCATCGAACGGCTCACCGGTTCCGACCCGCTCGGCGCGCTGTCCGTACTGGTGGACAAGTCGTTGGTACAGGCCGACCTCACCCCGTCGGGTACCCGGTTCCGGATGCTCGACGCGATCCGCTCGTACGCGCTGCGCCGGCTGGTCGAGGCCGGCGAGCAGGCAGCGGTACGGGACCGGCACGTGAGCTGGGTACAGCACGCGGTGGCCGGGGACGGGTCGGCGCCCATCTCGCTGTACTCCCTCGACCCGTACGCGGACGAGCTGCGCGCCGCGCTGGACTGGTCGGCGACGGGTGGGAGCGCCCGTGACGGGCTCCAGCTGGCCGGTGCGCTGGCCGAGTGGTGGCGGGAGCGGCACCTCGCCGAGGAGGGGCGGCGCTGGCTGTACCGGCTCTACGAGCGGGCCACCCCGATCCCGGACAGCGAGCTGGCCGCCGCCTACCACCTGCACGCCACACTCGCCGAGCAGCCCGACGAGGCGGAGCGCTTCGGGCTGCTGGCCGAGCAGGCGGCCCGGCGGGCCGGCGAGCCGCGGCTGCTGGTGCGGGTACTCGCCGGACGGGCGGTGTACCTGCTCGACGCGGACCGGCTGGCCGAGGCGGAGCGGGCCTTCCGGGCGGTACTCGACCTGGCCCACCGGCACCGGGCGGTACCCGAGGCACTGCCCGCCGTGTACGGGCTCGCCGAGCTGCTCTGGCGCCGTGAGGACCTGGACGAGGCGGCCGAGCTGCTGGCCGCCGCCCGTACCGTTGAGCAGGCCCGACCGGAGTTTCGTGGTGCGCGTACCGTCGACTGGTTGCTGGGGCTGGTGGCGCTGCGCCGGGGCGACCTGGTTGCCGCGCACGAGCATCTGGTCGTCGCGCTGCGCTGGCGGCTCGGCTACGGCTTCCATGTCCGAGCCGGCGAAGCGGTGCAGGCGTTCGCGGTCCGCTGCGCCCTCGGCGGCGACCACCTGACCGCGGCGCAGCTGTTCGGTGTCGCGGCGACCGCCGGTGCCTCATCCGGCTCGGCCGGCGGCTACTGGCGCGGTTGGCAGGACACGGTACGGGCCGCGCTCGGCGATCCCGCCTTCGACTCAGCCTTCGCCGCCGGTACCCGACTCACGCTCGGCGAGGCCGTCGCGGTCGCGCTCACCGTCGAGCACCCGGACCTGGCCGCCGGCTCGCTGCGCTTCACCGACGCCGACTCACGCGCCTCCTGAGCGCCGAGGCGGGCGCCCCCCGGGCTAACGCGCCGAGGCGGGCGGCGTCTGGACTGAGGAGCGCAGCGACGAGGGAAGACGTCGCCTAATGAGCCTCGGCGCCGCGCGAGCGGAGGCGAGCGCCAACAACTACCCGATCGTCCAGGTGTCACCGGAGTTGAGCAACGCGGCCAGTTCCTCCTCAGGAGACCCGGCCAGCTTCGCCTGGGCCGCCTCCACCTGGGACCGGACCAGCTCGTCATAGGACGGCCGGCCGACCGAGCGGAACACCCCGATCGGCGTGTGCCGCAGGTCGAGGTCGGGCAGGCGGGACAGGGCGAAGGCGTACGCCGGCTCCGGCACGGTCGCGTCGTGTACCAGGATGTGGTCGCTCGGGGTCTCCGCGGTGCGCCGGACCTCCAGGCCGAACGCGCCCGGCGGGTGTACCACGCACCACTGGCGGTCCTTGCCGAAGGTGATCGGCTGCCCGTGCTCCAGCCGGATCAGGTAGTCGTCGCGGGTCTCCACTTCCTTCAACGGGTCGAACGCGCCGTCGTTGAAGATGTTGCAGTTCTGGTAGATCTCGATGAACGCGGAGCCGCTGTGGCCGGCCGCGGCGCGCAGCACGGACTGGAGGTGCTTGCGGTCGGAGTCGATGCTGCGGGCGACGAACGTGGCGTCGGCGCCCAGCGCCAGCGAGAGCGGGTTGAACGGCGAGTCCGCGGAGCCGACCGGGGTCGACTTGGTGATCTTCCCGAGCTCCGAGGTGGGCGAGTACTGGCCCTTGGTCAGCCCGTAGATCCGGTTGTTGAACAGCAGGATCTTCAGGTTGACGTTGCGCCGCAGGGCGTGGATGAGGTGGTTGCCGCCGATGGACAGGGCGTCGCCGTCACCGGTGACCACCCAGACGGACAGGTCCGGGCGGGAGACGGACAGGCCGGTGGCGATCGCCGGGGCCCGCCCGTGGATCGAGTGCATCCCGTACGTGTTCATGTAGTACGGGAACCGGGAGGAGCAGCCGATGCCGGAGATGAACACGATCCGCTCGCGCGGGATGTTCAGCTCGGGCATGAACGCCTGGACCGCGGCCAGGATCGCGTAGTCACCGCAGCCCGGGCACCAGCGCACCTCCTGGTCGGACTTGAAGTCCTTGGCGGTGAGCTTGACCTGCGGCGCGGTCGCGCCGCCAGCGGAATTCTTGGCCTCAGGCATTTTTCACGACTTCTTCCAACATCGACTCCAGCTCGGCGGCGGTGAACGGCAGGCCGCGGACCTGGTTGTACGGGATGGCGTCGACCAGGTACCGGCCGCGGATCACCTGCGCCAGCTGGCCCAGGTTCATCTCCGGGATGACCACCTTGTCGTAGCGCTTGAGCACGTCACCGAGGTTCTTCGGGAACGGGTTGAGGTGGCGCAGGTGCGCCTGGGCGATGTTCAGCCCGCGGTGCCGGAGTGCCCGCAGGGCCGCCCCGATCGGCCCGTATGTCGACCCCCAGCCGAGTACCAGCACGGTGGCGGCACCGTCCGGGTCCTCGACCTCCACGTCGGGTACCTCGATGGCCTCGATCCGTCCGGCCCGGGTGCGCACCATGAAGTCGTGGTTGGCCGGGTCGTACGAGATGTCGCCGGTGCGGTCGGCCTTCTCCAGCCCACCGATCCGGTGCTCCAGCCCCGGCGTGCCCGGGACGGCCCAGGGCCGGGCCAGGGTGACCGGGTCGCGCAGGTAGGGCAGGAACTCGCCATTCGGGCCATTGGGCGCGTCGGCGAAGCTGACCCGCAGGTCGGGCAGGGAGTCGACCTCGGGCAGCAGCCACGGCTCGGACCCGTTGGCGATGTATCCGTCGGAGAGCATCAGTACCGGCGTGCGGTAGGTCACCGCGATCCGGGCCGCTTCGATCGCGGTGTAGAAGCAGTCAGCCGGTGACCTCGGGGCGAGTACCACGACCGGTGCCTCACCGTGCCGGCCGAACAGCGCCATGTGCAGGTCGGCCTGCTCGGTCTTGGTCGGCATGCCGGTGGATGGACCGGCCCGCTGCACATCGATGACCACCAGTGGAAGCTCCAGCGCGACGGCGAGCGAGATGGTCTCGCCCTTGAGCGCCACGCCCGGCCCCGAGGTCGAGGTGATGCCCAGCGCCCCGCCGTACGCCGCTCCCAGCGCCACGCCGACCGCGGCGATCTCGTCTTCGGCCTGGACCGTCGTCACCCCGAACCGCTTGTGCTTGGCCAGCTCGTGCAGGATGTCGGAGGCCGGGGTGATCGGGTAGGCACCCAGCACGACCGGCAGCCCCGAGCGGACCCGGGTGGCGACGATGCCCAGCGCCAGCGCGGTGTTGCCGGTGATGTTGCGGTAGTTGCCGGCCCGCATCCGGGCCGGCTTGACCTCGTAGCGGACCGCGAAGCCCTCGGTCGTCTCGCCGAAGTTCCAGCCCGCCTTGAACGCGGTGATGTTCGCCAGGACCAGCTCGGGTCGCTTGGCGAACTTGTGCTCCAGGAACTCGATCGTCGACTCGTATGGCCTCGAGTAGAGCCAGGACAACAGGCCGAGGGCGAACATGTTCTTGGCCCGCTCGGCGTCCTTCTTGGAGATGTTCACGTCGGCCAGCGCGGCGACGGTCATGCTGGTCAGCCCGACCTCGTGCACCGAGTATCCGTCCAGCGTGCCGTCTTCCAGCGGGTTGGCCGAGTAGCCCACCTTCGTCAGGTTGCGCGGGGTGAACTCGTCGGTGTTGACGATGATCTGCGCGCCGCCGGGCAGGTCGGTCAGGTTGGCCTTGAGGGCGGCGGGGTTCATCGCCACGAGTACGTCGGGCGAGTCGCCCGGGGTCAGGATGTCGAAGTCGGCGAAATGCACCTGGAAGCTGGAGACCCCGGGGAGAGTACCGGCGGGCGCCCGGATCTCGGCCGGGAAGTTGGGCAGCGTCGAGAGGTCGTTGCCCAGTTGCGCGGTCTCCGAGGTGAAGCGGTCACCGGTGAGTTGCATACCGTCGCCGGAGTCGCCAGCGAACCGGATGACCACCCGATCCAGTTGACGGACCTGTTTGGTCACGGAAAGAGACCTCCTCGAGGCGGGCACGGCCACGGCTCTACGCGGGAGTGAACGTCGTTGTTACCGACCCGCCTGATGCGTCATATCACTTCCGAGCGTACGTCGGCAGCCCCGACACGGTAGTCATACGTCCGACCAGTGAAATGCGAGATCGACTGATATACGACTCGATGTGACTCACGGTCAACCGAACTTGACGCTCGCCGGTCCCTCTATCTGAATCCCGACCGGCGGGGGTTCCGGTTCCCGGTCCCGCAAGGTCAGCACCAGGCCGACCGCGACCACCAGGACGAGTAGTCCGGCGCCGCCGGCGACCAGCCACAGCGGTACCGATGTACCCGCCAGCCGGACGGTGTCGGTCGGGCCGATGGCCGGCGCGCCCCCGATGTCGGCCACCGGCGAGCCGCTCGGGCCGGCGGAACCGATCGGCTGGGCGAGCTGCCGGCCGAGCATGGTCGCGCCGCCAGGGCCGGGCGCGGCGGGCGCGGCTCCGGTACCGCTCGGGCGTGGCGGCTGGGTCTGACCGGGCAGGGCCGGCTGTCCGACCGGGGTACCCGACGGGGGCGGCGTGCGGCTGGGCGGGGCACCGGTCGGCGAGCTCGTGGGTACCGGCGTCGGGGCGGGCGTACCGGTCGGCTCCCTGCTCGGGGTCGGGTCGTGGCTGCCGCCGCTGTGGCTGCCCCCGCCGTGCCCGTCGGACGGGGTGCGGTGGTCGGTGACGCTCGGTCCGGGTGGCGGCGCGGCATGCGCGGTCGCCCGCGGTACGGCGACCGCGAGCGCGCACAGCGCGAACGCGGCCAACCCGATACTGGTACGCCGTGCCAGCGGCGTACCACGTCCCCCAGCGGCCATCTCGATCCTCCCCGGCCGGGCAGTGCCCCGGTGAGCCATTGTGAAGTGTCGATCGATTCCGCGCATCTCCCAGCCGGTATCAATTTGGCCGGTACGCTGATCGGCATGCGCGGCTACCTCGGCTCGTATGCGACGCTCGGCCTGCTGCTCCTGGCCGGGTCGGGGGTGTTCTTCGCGGCCTTCGGGATCAACCGGCTGCTGCGCCCCGCGCGGCCGGCCGAGCCGTCCGGCAAGTACACCAACTACGAGTGCGGGCTCGACCCGGTCGGCGGCGACTGGGCCCAGGTGCAGATCCGCTACTACCTCTACGCCTACCTGTACGTGCTGTTCGCGGTCGAGAGCGTGTTCCTCTTCCCCTGGGCGGTGGTATACGCCCGGCCCGGGTTCGGGCGTACCGCAGTGGTGGAAATGGGGGTTTTCGTGGGGATACTCGCCCTCGGTCTGGTGTACGCGTGGCGGAAGCGGGTCCTGCGGTGGACGTGAGCTTCCGCTACCCTTCCGGCCCATGCGGGACACCGGCGACGGCATGCTCAGCGTCCACCCGACGGAACTGCGCGCGGCGGTACCCGACCTGACCGATGTCGCCGTCGAGCTCCGCGACACGCTGACCCGGTTACGCAACGCCCTCGCCGACGAGGGGACCTGCTGGGGGCACGACGAGACCGGAGCCGCCTTCGGCCGGGCCTACCAGCCGGCCGGCGATGCGGTCCAGCAGGCGTTCGGCGCGCTGGCCGGGGCGATCGAGACGATCGGTGCCGACCTGGTCACGATCGCCGATCGCAGTGCGGCCACCGATGAGGTGGCCCGGGCCAGGTTCCGGTGAGCGTCACCAGGTACTACCTGCGGACCGGCGGCTCCCCGGAGCGGCCGGTCACGCTGCTGCGCCGGATACCCCGGCCCGACGGCGGGGTCGCCGAACAGGTGCTGCGCCGGGACCTGCACTGGTACCCGACCGAACTGTTCCTGGTCAACGCGCGTACCGGCGAGTTCGACCTGGCCGAGATCCCCGCCGACCGGGCCGCCGAGCTGGTCGAGGCCTGGCGTGCCGCGCGCTGACCTGGCCGTACCGGTCGAGCTGGGGTGGCTGGCCGAGGTGGTCACGCCGCACTGGCCGGACGGGGACGAACAGGCCCTGCGCCGCTGCGGGCAGGCCTGGCGGGCCGCGGCCGCCGAACTCCGCGGCATGCTGCCGGACGCCGACCGCGCCGCCGGCCGGGCACTCGCCGCGCTGCACGGCCGGACCGCCGAGGGGGTACGGGCGGCCTGGGACCGCTTCACCGTCGGCGACGAGGCGCACCTGGAGGTACTGGCGTCGGTCTGCGCGGGGCTGGCCGACTGGTGCGACGGTACCGCCGACGCGATCGAGCACACCAAGAAGCAACTTGTCGGTCTCCTGGTTGAGCTGGCGCTGGAGATCGCGGTGCTGATCGCGCTCTCCCCGGGTACCTTCGGCGGCTCGCTCGCGCTGATCCGCTCGGCCGAGTCGGCAACCCGGCTGCGGGCCCGGGCGGTCGCCGGCGCGGCGATGACCTCGGTGACCCTGGCCGGGCAGCGCGGGATCGGTGACCGGGCCGCCGGGCTCCTCGACGCGCTGCGCGAACTCGGGCAGCGGTCCGGCGGCGAAGGCAGCGTGTCCCCCGGTGTGGGTGGTCCCCTGCTCGATCTCGGTACCGGTGGACGCGCCGATCCGCTCCCCGTTGCCGGCCCGCTTCCCGGTGGCCTGGCTGACCCGCCCGTCCTGACCGGCTCCCCAGCCGGTAGCCCGCCGTCCGGCCCGGCTTCGCCACCGGCCCCCGACGCGTCACCCGGTCCTGCCGTGCCACCGGGTTCTGCCGTGCCGCCCGGCCTGGCGGTGCCGCCAGGTTCCGGCCTGCCGGCCAGCCCTGTCCCGCCGGTCAACGCCGCGCCGGCGCCGAGCCCGGCGCCGGCCCCGGGTGCGCCGCCGGCTCCGCGCGCGCCGGCACCTCCGGTCGGGTCGGCACCTCCGGCCGGGTCGGCACCTCCGGTCGGGTCGGCACCTCCGGTCGGGTCGGCACCTCCGGTCCCGCCGTCCGGCTCCACCCCGCCGTCCGAGCCTGCCCTCCCGGTCGGTCCACCTCCGGCGCCGGCCGCCGCACCGCCGCCCGCTCCGGTACCGGTACCGGTGCTGCTGCCCCGGCCGGGTACGGCCCGGTCGGCCGGGTCGCGCCCGCCCGGGGCGCCGGCACCGGAACCGGAGCCGGAGTTCGTCGACCCGCGGTACCTCGCCCGGGCGGCCCGGGCTGAGCGGGCGTTGACACCGGTGCTGCACGATGTCGCCGAGGAGGCCGACGGCTGGCTGTGGGGGCTGGTACACCGGCTGAAGACCGCGGACGCCATCGGTCGCAAGGTCGCCGGGCAGCTGCGCGACAGCCCGGACCGCACCCTGCGCGAGGCGCTCGGTGCCCTGCCGGACGCGGTGCGCTACACGATCGGTTTGCCCGACGACGGGCACGCCGCCGGGGCCGAACGGGTCCTGACCGCGCTCCGGGCCCGGGGCTACCAGAGCGTACGGGTGGCCAACTCGTGGAACTGTCCAGACCGGTACCCGGGGATCGTCACCTGGTGGACCGAGCCCACCACGGGTCAGCTCTTCGAGGTGCAGCTGCACACCGAGGGCAGCTACGGGGTGCGTACCGGCGAGCATGAGCTGACGTACCACCGGATCCTGCTCACCCCGGACGGCCCGGAGCAGGACGCGTTGCTGGAGCGGCTGCGCGCCGCCCTCGCCGAGATCGCCGTCCCCGACGGCGCGGCCGACGTCGGCCGTTAGCTCACCATGGTTAGGCCAGGCCGCGCCGAGACACCGCCGGCTCGCGGTCGCCCCGGATCGCGGCGACCATGTCGAGCACCCGGCGGGTCTGCTTGACGTGGTGGGCGCGGAAGACCCGGGCACCGAGCCAGGCCGACACCGCGGTGGCGGCCAGGGTGCCTTCCAACCGCTCCGCCACCGGCAGGTCCAGCGTCTCGCCGATGAAGTCCTTGTTGGAGAGCGCGACGAGCACCGGCCAGCCGGTGTCCACCAGCTCACCGAGGCGCCGGGTCAGCTCCAGCGAGTGCCGGGTGTTCTTGCCGAAGTCGTGCGCCGGGTCGACCAGGATGCCGTCGGCGCGCACCCCCAGGGAGAGCGCCCGCTCGGCGAGCCGGGTGACGGTACCCACCACGTCGGCGACCACATCGGGGAAGGCGGCCCGGTGCGGCCGGGTACGCGGGGCCAGTCCGCCGGCGTGTGAGCAGACCAGCCCGGTACCGGTCGCGGCGGCCACCTCGGCGAGCCCCTCGTCGGCCCCGGCCCAGGTGTCGTTGAGCAGGTCCGCCCCGGCGGCTACCGCCTCCCGGGCCACCTCAGCCCGCCAGGTATCGATCGATATCACCACATCCGGGAACTCGGTCCGGACCGCGGCGATCGTGGCCACGGTGCGCCGGATCTCCTCGGCCGGCTCGACCCGGTCGCCCGGGCCGGCCTTGACCCCGCCGACGTCGATGATGTCGGCGCCCTCGGCCACCGCCCGCTCGACCGCCCGGAGCGCGGCATCCGGGGCGAAAGTCGCGCCCCGGTCGAAGAACGAGTCGGGGGTACGGTTGACGATCGCCATGACGGCGTACCCGCCCGGTCCGAAGGTACGACCACTGAGTCGCAGCATGGGGTCGTCTCCTCGCGTTCGGGGGGTGCCGGGCTCGCTCCGGTCAGGCAAGCGTGCCACGATTCCGGGGTGGCTCAGTTCCTGATCTCGCTCGCCGCGGTCCTCGTCCTCGCCGCACTCGCCTGGGGCATCGCCGTGCTGCTGCTCGGTCGCGACCCGGGCCTGGAACCGGCCGAACCGGACGGGCGCGCGGTACCGCTGCCCACCTCCCGTCCGTTGACCGAGGGCGACCTCGGGACGCTGCGCTTCGACACGGCGGCCCGGGGGTACCGGATGGTCCAGGTCGACTCGGCGCTACGTCGGGCCGCGTACGACATCGGGTACAAGGAGGAGCTGATCGGCGTCCTGGAGGCCGAGGTGGCCGCCCTGCGCGAGGGGCGGCTGGACGAGGCCGAGTCGCTGCGGGTGGCCCGCGAGGCGGCGGCCAGCCCGCGCGTCGAGGAACCCGACGAGCCGGCCGAGGCGGTCGAGCCGGAGGATTCGGTCGACGGCTCTGTCGACATGGCGGATTCGGTCGACGGCTCCGTCGACATGGCGGACTCGGTTGAGCCGGACGAGGCCGCCGCTATCGGGGTCGGTGCCGGCCCGGTCGTCGGGGACAGCCCGGTAGTCGGCGACCTTCCCGAGGATCCCGGCCCGGCGGAGCCGGCCGCCGTCGAGGACGAGCCGGATGACAGCGTCGACGAGGACCTGCCGGCCGCGCTGGCCGAACCGGCGGACTCGGAGAAGTGACCGGGCCGGAGACGCCCACCCCGCCGAGCGAACCGGGCTTGGGCGAGGTCACCGCCACCGTGATCGTCAACGCACCGGCCGACCGGGTGTTCGCCGCGTTCACCGCCTGGGGGCGGCAGGGCGAGTGGATCCCGTTCACCGAGGTACGCGTGGTCAGCGGGGACGGTGGCGAGGGCAGCATGATCGAGGCGGTCACCACGGTCGGCCCGGCCATCCTCAAGGACGTGATGCAGGTGGTACGGCTGGACCCGCCGTACGAGGTCAGGGTGGTACACCTGGGCAAGCTGCTGCGCGGTCCCGGAGTGCTCCGGGCCACCCCGATGGACGGCGGGCGTACCCAGGTGGTCTGGCACGAGTGGTTCCAGCTCCCGACCGGGCTCGCCGGACGGATCGCCTGGCCGGTGCTCTGGCCCGGCTCGAAGGTCAGCCTCACCCAGGCGCTGCGCCGGTTCGCCCGGCTGGTCGAGGCCGGTACCCTCCCGTGAGCGACCTGATCGTCGGACACGACGGGCGGGCCCGCTGCCGCTGGTCCGGCAGCGCGCCGGAATACCTGGCCTATCACGACGACGAGTGGGGCCGACCGGTACACGACGACGACGCGTTGTACGAGCGGCTGACCCTGGAAGCCTTCCAGTCCGGCCTGTCCTGGCTGACCATCCTCCGCAAGCGCCCGGCGTTCCGGGCGGCGTTCGCCGGCTTCGCCATCCCGAAGGTCGCCGAGTTCGGCGAGGCGGACGTGGCCCGGCTGCTGGCCGACCCGGGGATCGTGCGGAACCGCGCCAAGATCGAGGCGGCGCTGGTCAACGCCCGGGCCGCGGCCGAGCTACCCGAAGGGCTGTCCGAGCTGCTCTGGTCGTTCGCGCCGGCGCCCCGCCCGGCCCGGTTCGAGTCGTTCGCCGAGATGCCGGCCATGACCCCGGAGTCCCGCGCGATGGCCAAGGAGCTGAAGCGGCGCGGCTTCCGGTTCGTCGGTCCGACCACGGCGTACGCCATGATGCAGGCCACCGGGATGGTGGACGACCACCTGGCCGGGTGCTTCGTCGCCGGTACGTGATGGGATGAGCCCATGGGGCATCGGGCAGTGGTCATCTCCGCCGAGCGGTACGCCCAGGAACGGCAGGTCGGCAACTGGGAGCTGCCGGTACCCGGGATACCGGCGGGGGAACAGGTCGCGCTGATCGCGGCAACCGCGCCGCCGGTGGTGTTCGCGCTCGGCCGGGCGGTACGGGAGGGTTCGGTCCGGTACACCCGGCGGCTGTTCGACGCCCCGCTGCCCGCGGCCGGACTCGTCGACGGGCCGCTGACCCCGGACGCCTTCGCGGAGCTGGCCGCCAAGGCGGGGCCGGCTGCGCCGACCCGCACCTGGCTGGTCGGCGTGGACCTGCCGGTCGAGGCGGACTCGCCGGCCGAGGCGGTCCGCCGCTACTGGTCCTACCTGCGCGACCTCGGCCCGGGCGAGCTGCCCGCCTATGTCGCGCCGATCGAGGACGAGCTGGCCATGCAGGCGTACCTGCTGGGCGAGCAGGCCCCGCTCGACCCCGAGGAGGATCAGGGCCGCTAGTCGAGGACTCCCGACAGGCGGCTCGACCAGCCGGCGAGGACCTGGCCCGGATCGGTGTCCAGGACGTCGCGCAGCAGGGTCGCGTAGACGTCCCGGAAGTCCGTGGTGACCTTGAGGTCGCCGTTGTCCAGGTCGGTCAGGCTGGGCTGGGCGCCGTGGAACCCGCCCCGCACCGGGCTGCCGAGCAGGAAGACGTCCGAGGCGGTGCCGTGGTCGGTGCCCTGGGAGGCGTTCGCGCGTACCCGCCGGCCGAACTCGGAGTAGATCGCCACGACCACCTGCCGGCCCCGCGGGGTACCGGCCATCCGGTGTACGAAGCTGGTCACGGCGGCGTCCAGCTCGGTGAGCAGCCGCTGCTGGTTCGCCTTCTCGTCGGCGTGCAGGTCGAAGCCGCCCAACGACACGGAGAACACCCGGGTGGCGACGCCCGCCTCGACGCAGCGGGCGACCAGGTCGAGCTGCGGTCCCAGGGCGCCCCGGCCGCCGGTACCGGTGGCTTGCGGGGCGTTGGCGTCCTCGTCCGGGGCCTCTGCGGGTGCTGGCAGGTCGTGGATCATCGTCTCGATGCCGAGCAGGTCGGCGAACGCGCGGGCGGCCCGGGCCTGTAGCGGCGGCTCGCCCGGGGCCGGCCGGCCGAACCCGGCCAGCGCGGCCTGGACCGCCCTCGTTCGCCTGCCGCCGTTCGGCGGTACCGCCGCGCCGGCTGTGGTCGCCCCGGCCAGCACCACCGGCAGTACCGGCTCGAAGGACACCGCGTGTCGCGGGTCCCCGCCGGTGGCGTCGAGCCAGCGGCCCAACCACCCGGTGTTCGCCGGCCGGACCGGCGAGCCGGTCTGCCAGATGTCCATCGAGCGGAAGTGGCTGTGATCGGGCTTCGGATACTCGACGCCCCGGACGATCGCCAGCCGGTTGCTCCGGAACAGGTCGGCGAAGCCCTTCATGCCCGGGTTTAGGCCGAGCTGATCGTCCAGGTGCAGCACCTCGCCGGGCTGGTAGGCGAGTTCCGGGCGGGCGGCCTGGTAGGCCGGGTCGGCGTACGGGATCACCGTGCCCAGGCCGTCGTTGCCGCCGTACAGGGTGACCAGGACCAGGGTACGGGCGTCCGCCGGACGGTCCTGCCAGCCCGCGGTACCCAGGATGTCGGCCAGGGTGTACACACCGGAGCCGGTGGCGAGTGCCGCACCGCCCACCACCCCGGAGCGGATCAGGAACTTCCGCCGGGTCAGTCGGTCCATCGCCGCCTCCTCAGCAGACCGTGTATTCGGGGCTGGCCAGCCCGAGCCCCAGCAGCGCCCGGGGATCGGTACCGGCCCCGGCGAGTACCGCCCGGGTCCGGTCGGTGAACCCGTCCACGACGAGCAGCCGGGCCAGTTCGTCGATCCGGCCGCTGGCCGGTAGCACGGCGAGCCGGTCGACCACCGCCGGCGAGGCGTGCTGCGCCAGGAACGCCCCCATCCGGACCCGGTCCTCGGTGGCCGAGGTGGTCAGCCAGGCGGCGCCGCCCGGCCAGCCGCCCACGCTCGGGGGCCGGAACAGCGTCTGGCCCAGCGCGCCGATCCCGCCGATGAGCTGCCGCCGGGCGTCGGCGGGCAGCGCGGATGGCCGGATGCCCAGCTGCCGCATCGCGCCGACCGCCCACTCGACCGGCTGCTTCACCAGCTGCCCGCGGGTAGCGGCGAAGGCCGGATCGGTGAACAGCGCCCGGACCAGGTCGGTGACGTTGCGCCCAGGCTGGTACGCCGCGACGAGCCGGGCCCGGGTGTCCACCGGGACCGGCGCGTCCGACCCGAACCGGTACCACAGCCGGCCGGCCAGGAACCCGGGGTGCGCCGGCGCGGCGAGCAGCAGGTCGGCGTACCCGTCGGTGTCGTACCGGCCGGTCTGCCCGAGGATCGTCTTGACCCCGTCGTCGTGCCGCCCGGGGTTGACGGTCGCCACCGGGTCACCCCGCCGGAGCTGCCAGCCGGTCAACGCCCGGGCCGCGGCCCGTACGTCCGCCTCGGTGTACCCGCCGCCGACGCCGAGCGTGAACAGCTCCATCGACTCCCGGGCCAGGTTCTCGTTGGGCGCGGTACGCACGTTCTGCTGCCCGTCCAGCCAGAAGATCAACGCGGGGTCACGCAGCATCGCCTTGAGGAACGGCCCGAAGTCGCCGGTCCCGAGGTCGCGGAAGGTCTGCTGCTGGCGCAGCATCGCCACGGCCGAGCGGACCTTCGCCACCGAGGTGGCCCAGTGCCCGTGCCAGAAGAAGACCAGCTTCTCGGCGAACTGCCGGTCCGCCGCGACCAACCGGTCCAGCCACCACGCGACGCTCGCCTCGACCTGCTGCCGCAGGGCCTGCTGGGCACGCTGGCGGGTGGCCCGGTCCGCGCCCCGGCCCAGCGCCGCGAGCGGATCGGTCGGGAAGTGCGGCATGGGGGTACGGGTGGCTCCGGCGTCCGGCGCCGTCGGCGCGAGCAGGCCGGTCAGGGTGGCGTCCAGGCCGATCTGCTCGGCGGCGTCGACCTCCTCGGCCCTGGGGCCGAAGGTGGCCCGGCGCAGGAGATGGGCGAGCTGTACCCGGGTCGGCACGGCCATCACCCTAGGCCGTGCAGGTACGACGATGGTAAGGGCGATGTCAGGGGGTCATCTGCCGGTGAAGGCCGGCGGACGCTTGGCCACGAACGCGGCGGTGGCCTCCCGGTGGTCCGCGGTCACGCCGCAGCGCTGCTGGGCGGCTGCCTCGGCGGCCAGCGCCTCGGCCAGGCTGCCGCTACCGCCGATCGCGAGCTGCCGCTTGATCGCCCCGTACGCCGTGGTCGGCCCGGCCGCCAGCCGCCCGGCCAACTCCTGGGCCACCGGCAGCACCTGCTCGTCCTCCTCGACCAGCCGGGTCAGCAGCCCGAGGCGCAGTGCCTCGGTGGCGTCGATCGGCTGGGCGAGCATCAGCAGCTCGGTCGCCTTGGCGTGGCCGACCAGGCGGGGCAGCGTCCAGGAGATGCCGGTGTCCCCGGCCAGGCCGACGTTGGCGAAGGCCATCAGCAGCCTGGTGGAGGGGCCACCGATCCGGAAGTCGGCCAGGCAGGCCAGGGAGGCGCCGGCCCCGGCGGCGATGCCCCGGACCGCCGCGACCACCGGCCGGCCCAGCCCGCTGAGCTGGGTCGCGATCGGGTTGTAGTGTTCCCGGACGGCGTGCAGCGGGTCGCCCGTACCGGTCGCCAGGACCGCCACGTGCTCGCGCAGGTCCTGGCCCACGCAGAAGCCCCGGCCGGCACCGTGCAGCACGACCGCCCGGCAGCCGGGGTCGCGGTCCAGCTCGATCAGCGTGTCCCGGAGCTCCTCGCGCAGCGCGGCGTCCAGCGAGTTGAGCGAGTCGGGCCGGTTGAGGACCAGTGTGACGACCCCCCCGTCCCGCTCCACGACGAGCACGTCACTCATGATCTGACTCCCTTGATCGGGGTACGGGGCAGGTGGTGGCCGAGCAGCGCCCGGCTGGACTGCTCGAGGCACCGGTCGACGTGCCGGTCGGCGGCCGGGCGGAGCCGTCCGGCGTGCCGGTCGAAGAACGCCGCCGCGGCCAGGCCGGCCCAGCGCTCGGGCAGCAGCTCCGGGGGCAGCTGCGGGTCACGGAACAGGAAGGTGCGCCAGGCGTGTACCAGCCGGAAGCGCGCCCCGTATGCCTCCTCGTCGGTGCTCGTGCCGGTGACCGCGTTGACGACCGGACGTAGCTCCCGGACGAACTGCTCGTATGCCCCGGCGATCTCGTCGAGGTTCCAGGCGCGCCGGACCAGAGCGGTCGCGCCCGGGGTACCGGCAGCATGCCTGGCGGTGAACCGTTCGTAGCGCACCCCGGCGTCGCCGAGCAGCACTGCGGCCTCGTCGGCGGGGCGGGTCGCCACCCAGGTGCCGTCGTCCAGGCTGCCGTATCCGAGGAAGGCGAGGCTGGCCGCGAGCCGGGTGCGGTCCGGTCGGGATACCGCCGCGCCCAGCACGATCAGGTCGAAGCAGCCGTCCCAGGCGACCGTGTTGGTCCGGTAGATCCGGGCGGCGGCCTCGTCCAGCCGGCGGGCCGCCTTCGGGGTCAGCAGGTAGCCCGGGCCGCTGGACAGCCGCAGCGGATGCAGCCAGCCCTGGCGCACCATCCGGGACACCGCGGTACGCACCGCCGGCGCGGCGATCCCCAGCGGTGCGAGCAGCCGGACCAGCGCGGCGACCGGCGCCCGTCCGCCCCGCGGCCGCAGGTAGTCTCCGTAAAGGTCGAACAGGGCCGAGCGCGCCTGCATAGCTCCGGTGCTACTCCCTCCTTGGCTAGCGCCCCTGGCATCCCGATTACCGGCTGAAATGCGCCTCATTGTGACAGCTTCTGAAGCCGTTCTCCAGACTCCTGTCACAGCATCACCGGCCCAGTTTGGGTCTGCCGGCCTTCATCAGGGAAAATCATTAGTCGGCACTCGTCCGGGGTGGCCCCCCGGGGCAGCGGTGTGCCGACCTGCGTACGGGCCGGGGGAGCCGCTCCGGCCCGGGGAAGTTTGAGGGGAGACAACATGGCGGCGATGAAGCCGCGGACGGGCGACGGTCCGCTGGAGGTCACCAAAGAGGGCCGCGGCATCGTCATGCGGGTTCCACTGGAGGGTGGTGGCCGGCTCGTCGTTGAAATGACTCCTGACGAGGCGAACGCGCTCGGAGACGCGCTGAAGTCGGCCGCCGGCTGATACCTCTTTCCGAGGCCACTGGCCCGCGTTCGGTACGGAATCCGTGCCCGGATGCGGGCTGTTGTGGCGTCTGCCGCTGTTCTTGACCTGGGGGCCCTGTGCTGCGCATCCGTCTGTCCCCGACCCTGGGGTCCTCGACCGTCCTGGCGCTGCCGGTCGAGGGCGACACCGGCGGACTGCTGCCCATCGAGCCCGAGCTCCCCGCCGGGCTGACCGAACCGGCCGGCCGGTTTCTGGACGACATCGAGCACACCGGGGCCGCCGGTACGGTACAGGCACTGCCCCGGCCGGGTGCGACGCCCCGCCGGTTGCTGCTGGTCGGGGTCGGCGACGGGGACGAAGCCGGCTGGCGGGCGGCCGGGGCCGGACTGAGCCGGGTGGCGCAGAAGGACGAACGGCTGACCGTGGCGCTGGGCCCGGCTGACCCGGGTGCGCTGCGCGGGCTCGTCGAGGGGCTGCTGCTGGCCAGCTACCGGTTCCGGATGGGTGCCGACGACCCGGACAGCGCGCCGAAGCTGCGCGAGGTCAAGGTGCTCGTATCCGATCCCGACCGGTATGCCGAGGGGCTGGCCGCCGCCCAGGTCACCGCGGAGGCCACCTACCTGGCCCGGGACCTGACCAACTGGCCGAGCCAGGAGAAGACCCCGGCCTGGTTCGCCAACCGGGTCACCCGGGCCGCCGCCAGGCAGCCCGCGCTGAGCGTGTCCGTGCTGGGTCCGGCCAGCCTGCACGACGAGGGCTTCGGCGGCATCCTCGCGGTCGGTGGCGGATCGGACCGCGGTCCCCGGCTGGTCGAGCTGGCCTACCGGCCACGCGGCGCCAAGCGACATGTGGTGCTGATCGGCAAGGGCATCACCTTCGACTCCGGCGGCATCTGCATCAAGCCGCGCGACGGGATGAAGCTGATGCGCAAGGACATGGGCGGGGCGGCCGCGGTGATCGCGGCCACCCTGGGTGCCGCCGGGCTGGGCCTGCCGATCCGGGTCACCACGCTGGCCCCGCTGGCCGAGAACATGATCAGCGGTAACGCCTACCGGCCCGGCGACGTGGTCCGGCACTACGGCGGGAAGACCAGCGAGATCACCGACACCGATGCCGAGGGCCGGGTGGTGCTCGCCGACGCCCTGGCCTACGCGACCCGGCGGCTCAAGCCGGACCTGATTGTCGACCTGGCGACGCTGACCGGCGCGAACGCGGTGGCGCTGGGCAAGCGTACGGCGGCGCTGTACAGCGGGAGCGACGAGCTGGCCGAACAGCTGGCGCAGGCGGCGACGGCCGCCGGTGAGCGGGTCTGGCGGATGCCGCTGGTCGATGACTACGTCGAGGCGCTGGACAGCGAGGTCGCCGACTTCGTCAACAGCACCGAGATCGGGGCCGGATCGGTGGTCGCCGCACTCTACCTGCGCGAGTTTGTCGGGGCCGCCCGGGACCGCTGGGCGCACCTGGACATGTCCGCGCCCTCCTGGTCGGACAGCACCGATGCCGAGCTTGTCAAGGGTGCCACCGGCTGGGGCGTGCGTACCCTGCTGCGCTGGCTGGCCGACCTGAGCACCGAGCACGTCAGGCCGCCAGCGATTCGGTAGCCGTGCGGTCGAGCCAGCCCAGGCCGGTCCGGCACAGGTAGGCCCACCAGCCGACGTAGGGCGCATACCACTCGCGCAGCTCCTGCGGGCTGGGCGGGTCGGCGCCGTAGACCGCCTCGGCGACCCCGGTGAACTGAGCCATCTCCAGCGGAATGTCGTCCGGCCGGCCGAGCACCCGCAGCAGCAGCGCGTGCGCGGTGAACGTGCCGACCCCCCGGACGTGCAGCAGGGCGTCGCGCGCCTCCGCAAAGGGCGCGGTGCGCAACCACTCCTCGTCGAGCGCGCCGACTCCGGACACCACCTCGGCCAGCCGCTGGCCGCGTGCCGGGTTACCGGCGAACGGCGTGAAGTCCACAGTGGACAGTGCGGAGAACTCGGGGAAGGCGACGTAGCCGACCCCGTCGAGGTCCAGCCGTGGGCCCAGCTCGGCGGCGATCCGGCGCTTGCGGGACGCCGCGTACCACTGGGTGGAGCGCTGGGTCAGCGTGAAGTAGACAGTGCCCTCGGCGAGCGAGGCGAAGCGGACCTGATGCAGTCCCCGGGTGGCGGCCAGGATCGGCCGCATCGCCGGGTCCCGCCGGGCGATGGCCAGGAACGGCGCCAGGTCGTCATCGAGACCGAGCCACCGGCTGACCGCCCGCTCGACCCGGGCCGTCTCGTCGGTGGACAGACCGCGGGCCGCGAAGACCGCGAGCGCCACCCCCGGCTGGGCATCGGGCCGTGGCGCGACCTCCACCACCACGGCCTCGGTGCCGGAGAGCGGGAAGGCCTTGCGCACCAGGTCTCCGGTGACGGTCTGGTCGCCGGCGCAGGGCGCGAAGCCGGACAGCGCCCGCAGCGAGGCGCCGAGCGTGAACGGCGGCGTGGCCGCCAGCAGCGAGGTGTGCACCGCATCCATGCGCCACACCTTGCCCCGGGGGTACGACAATTAGCGCTTCACGGCGGCCAGCAGCCCGTCGCCGACCGGTAGCAGGGCGGGCAGCCACTCCTCGGCATCACGCAGCGACCGGACCAGCTCGCGCAGCACCACGGTCTGCGGATCCCGGGCGGCGGGGTCGGCGATCCGGCCACCGGCGAGCGCCCCGCTGACCACCATCACGCCGCCCGGGCGCAGCAGCCGCAGCGCGGCGGTCACCCCGGCCGCGTGCTCTTCCCGGTCGCCGTCGATGAAGATCAGGTCGTAGGCGCCGTCGGAGAGCCTGGGCAGCACGTCCAGGGCCCGGCCGGTGATCAGGCGGGTACGCGACGGCTGGTATCCGGCCTCCAGGAAGATCCGCCGGGCCATCCGGTGGTGCTCGGCCTCCAGATCGATCGTGGTCAGGATGCCCTCCGGGCGCATCCCGCGCAGCAGCCAGAGGCCGCTCACGCCGGTACCCGTGCCGATTTCCACCACCGCGCGCGCCCCGCAGGCCGCCGCCAGCAGGCGCAGCGCGGCCCCGGCGCCGGGCTGGATGGCGACCAGCCCCACCTCGACCGCCACCGAGCGGGCCACTTGTATGATCCGGTCCTCCGGCACGTACGCCTCGGCGAACTCGCGGGCCGGCGCGGTCATGTGGCTGGCACCTCCGGATTGCTCACAGTTGGGTAAGAGCCTAGGCCCCGGATACCGGGACGCCGGTGGGGACATGCGGGAGCGTGTAATCCTGGTAGCTACGGACAGGACTGACACCGGGAGAGTGCCGATCGTGACGGACGGTTCGGGCGGGCGGGCAGGTCAGGGCGCCTGGTGGTCGGATGCTCTGCACGATCCCTGGCGTGATCCGGCGGCTCCCTCCGCCATCGTGGTACGCCCGCCGGCCAGCGTCCCACCCACCGAGCCGGTACCCGGATCCGGGCTCGACCCCACTGCGCCCGCGACCCGGGGCCTGCCGCTGGTGTTCGTGGTAGCCCTGGTCACCGCGCTGCTCGCCGGCGGCCTCGGCGGCACCCTCGGTTTCGTGTTCGCGCAGCGCACCGGGGTGGTGGGCGGCCATCCGGTGCTCGGCTCGGGTGGCGCCAGCACCGCCGGCGCCGCCGTCCAGCGTCCGCACGACTCGCTGGCCGCCGCGGTGGCCAAGGTGCTGCCCAGCGTGGTGACGATCCGCGCGACCGGCGGCGGGGGTACCAGCCTCGGCTCCGGCTTCATCGTCTCGGCCAACGGCTACGTGATCACCAACGACCACGTGATCGAAGGGGCCTCCGGCAATGCCACGGTCACCTTCAGCGACTCGTCCACGGTGCCGGCCACGCTGGTCGGCACCGAGCCCGAGTCGGACGTCGCCGTACTCAGGGTCGACCGGAACAGCCTCCCGCCGGTCCAGTTCGGCGACTCCGACCAGGTCGTGGTCGGCGACGAGGTACTCGCCTTCGGTGCCCCGCTGGCCCTGGCCAACACCGTGACGTACGGCATCGTGAGCGCGCTGGACCGGCCGTTGCAGGCCGAGGAGCCGGGCGGCCCGACCCGGTTCTACGCCGGCATCCAGACCGACGCCGCGATCAACCACGGCAACTCGGGCGGCCCGCTGGTCGACACGGCCGGCCGGGTGATCGGGATCAACTCGGTGATCCGCCCGGCGACCGACAGCGACTCCGGCGGCAACATCGGGCTCGGCTTCGCCATCCCGATCAACCAGGCCAAACGAATGGCGCAGGACATCATCGACACCGGACACGCCCGGCGTACCGTGATCGGGGCGCAGCTGTCCAGCTCATACCAGAGCCCGAATGGTGGGGTGGAGATCACCGCGGTCACCGCGGGCGGTCCGGCGGCCAACGCCGGGCTGGCCGCCGGGGACGTGGTGATCAAGCTCCAGGGGATACCGCTGGACCAGGCGGGCGACCTGATCGCGCTGGTCCGCAAGTACCCGCCCGGCGCCTCGGTGAAGGTCGACTATCTGCACGACGGTGCCCGGCGCACCGCCCAGGTGACACTGACCGCTGACGCGAAGTAGCCTGACCAGCATGTTGGGCCTGGAAAACCTCGACGGCTGGAAGCTGCTCGTGGTCGCGCTGATCGGCATCTTCGTCATCGGCCCCGACCGGCTGCCCAAAGCCATCGCCGAGGGCGTCCGGATGCTGCGCAACCTGCGCAACATGGCCCGGAACGCGACCAGCGACCTGAGCCGGGAGCTGGGCACCGAGATCACCCTCGAGGATCTGAACCCGAAGGCTTTGCTGCGCAAACACGTCCTCTCCGAGGACGACGAGCGGGCGCTGCGCCGGCCGCTGGAGGACCTCTACCGCGACGTCAAGGACGACGTGCAGGGGCTGCGCACCGAGGTGGACACGGTCACGGAGAGCGTGAACTCCCCCGCGGCGACCGCCCCGAAGCCGGCCACCCGCTCCGGCCCGCGCTCGATCGACATCGACGCGACCTGACGCCAACATCTCACCGCGCGGGGCGCAGGCCCAGCGGCTTGCCGATCAGCGACTCGCGCCGGATGGCCAGCCGGTCGGCCACCGCCTGCAGCGCGCGCGCCGCCGGAGTGTCCGGGTCGGACAACACCGCGGGGGTACCGACGTCGCCCGCCTCGCGTACCCGGGTGTCCAGGGGTACCTGCCCGAGCAGCGGTACCGCCGCTCCGGTGAGCCGGGTCAGCGAGTCCGCCACGGTCTGCCCGCCGCCGGAGCCGAAGACCTCCAGCCGCTCCCCAGTCGGCAGCTCCAGCCACGACATGTTCTCGATCACACCGATCAGCCGCTGGTGGGTCTGCATGGAGATGCCGCCGGCCCGCTCGGCCACCTCGGCGGCGGCCTGCTGGGGTGTGGTGACCACCAGGATCTCGGCGCTGGGCAGCAGCTGGGCCAGTGAGATGGCCACGTCGCCGGTACCCGGGGGCAGGTCCAGCAGCAGCACGTCCAGCTCGCCCCAGTACACGTCGGCGAGGAACTGTTGCAGTGCCCGGTGCAGCATCGGCCCGCGCCACACCACCGCCGTGTTGCCCTGGGTGAACATGCCGATCGAGATGACCCGTACCCCGTGCGCCTCCGGCGGCATGATCATGTCCTCGACCTGGGTGGGCCGGTCGGTGACGCCGAGCATCCGGGGGATCGAGTGCCCGTAGATGTCCGCGTCGACCACGCCGACCGACAGGCCCTTCGCCGCCAGGGCCGCCGCCAGGTTGACGGTCACGCTGGACTTGCCGACCCCGCCCTTGCCGCTGGCCACCGCGTATACCCGCGTCTTCGAGCCGGGCTGGGCGAACGGGATGACCGGCTCGGCCGCGGCCGGGCCGCGCAGCGAGGACTGCAGCTCGCGGCGCTGCTCCTGGGTCATCGCACCGAAGTCGATCTTCACCCCGGTCACGCCAGGGACCGCGGCGACCGCCGCGGTGATGTCCGCGCGCAGCCGGTCCCGCATCGGGCAGCCCGCCACGGTCAGCAGGATGCCCAGCTCGGCCTTGCCGTCCGGGCGTACCACCACCGACTCGACCATCTTCAGGTCGGTGATCGGCCGGTGGATCTCCGGGTCCTGCACGGTGGACAGGGCGGTGTGGATGGCTTCTTCGACCGAGGTCGCGGGGGCTGACATAGGACCAATGCTACGTGCGGCGCCGGATCCGCCAAGCCACCAGGACCAGCAGCGCCGCGACCAGGGCCAGGTAGATGCCCGCCTCGATGAGGCGGCGGTATCGCCAGCGCGGCCATCCGGCGCTCGGCCGGTGCCTGGTCCCAGCGCAGGTTTCATGCCGCCCCCCATGCGGAGCAGGTCGGCGACGGTGAACCGGCGGTACGGCGGATGGTCCTGTGCGACGAAGCCGATCCGGGCCAGCGCGCTCGGCCGGTTGCCGGCGGGTGACTCGCCGAACACCTGCACCGTGCCGGTGCTGGGTGCCAGCAGCTCGACCACCTCCCGGATCAGCGGGAGCCGCAAAACGGTACCCGCGGCGACCGTCAAGGACCCCTATCATGCCGGTGTGGCTACCCTCGGCGGCGGAACACCTCCGCGCACGGTCCGGCGCGGTGCACAGCTGGCGGTCGTCTCCGCGGTCCTCGCCGCCGCCGGCGCGGCCGCCGCGGTCGCGGCGGTGCGGCACCTGGACACCGCGAGCATGATATACCTCAACCTGATCGCGGCGGACGACCGCGCCGCCGCCGCCCGCCTGCTCGACGAGCTGCACTCCAGCCTGTCCTTCCACGCGGTCGTCGAGGTCGCCGGCCTGGTGCTGCTGGCGCCGCTGGGTGTCGTACTGCGGAGACAGTGGAAGGCCGCCCGGATCTTCGCCTGGATCGCGGCCCTGGTACTCGCCGCCGGGCTCGGTGTCGCCGTCGCCAGCAGTCCGGAGGCGCACGTCTCGCCGAACGGCAGCGAGCCGCCGGCGATTCGCCAGGCCCTGGAGAACCTGATCGCCAGCTGGTACCCGAGCCTCACCAGCGTCCTCACGGCGGCCCAGCTAGCCGCCATGGCCGTATTCTCGATCTATCTGCTCCGGAGCAGCTCGGACGAGTTCTACAACCCTCCCCCGACGGAAGGTCCCGCCGGGCTGTGGACCTTCGCCCGCCGGCCCGACTAACCGCGCGAGGCGTCCGGCGCCTTCTCCGCCGGTACCTCGTCCAGGTCGCTGTCCAGTTCGTCGAGCGGCTCGTCGAGCAGCTCGCCCGCCCTGCGGGTGGCCCGCTTGGCCTGCTTGCGCTGCTCCTTCTTGACCCGCCGGTGGGCCGCCTCGTCCAACTCCTCGACCAGCCGGCCCAGCTCGGAGCGGAGGAAGTCGCGGGTGGCCACGTCGCCGACCGCGATGCGCAGCGAGGCGATCTCCCGGGCCAGGTATTCGGTGTCCGCCTTCTGCATCGCGGCCCGGCGCCGGTCCTCGTCCATGGCCAGCCGGTCCCGGTCGGCCTGCCGGTTCTGGGCGAGCAGGATCAGCGGGGCGGCGTAGCTGGCCTGGAGCGAGAGTACGAGGGTGAGGAAGGTGAAGGTGTACGGGTCGAACCGCCACGGCTTCGGGGCCAGCACGTTCCAGCCGATCCACAGGACGATCACGACCGTCATGTAGACCAGGAACCAGGCGGTCCCCATGAACCGGGCGATCGCCTCGGACCAGCGGCCGAACGCCTCGGCGTCCAACCGGGGCAGGCTGACCCGGCGCGGCTCCCGGGGCTGGTCCAGCCGGGACTGGCGGCGCAGGTCAGCCATTGCCGATCCGTAACACCGGCAGGTCCTGGTCCCGGTCCCGCCAGTCCCGTGGCAGCAGGTGGTCCAGCACGTCGTCGACGGTCACCGCGCCGACCAGCCGGTCGTTCTCGTCCACCACGGCCATCGCGACCAGGTTGTAGGTGGCCAGCCGGCGGGTGATCTCGGGCAGCGGGGTGTCCGGGTCGAGCGGGTCGATGTCCCCCTCCGCCACCCCACCGAGCAGCTCGGCCGGGGCCTCGCGGAGCAGTCGCTGGAAGTGCACGGTACCCAGGTAGCGCCCGGTGGGCGTGGCCATCGGCGGGCGGGCGACGAAGACCTGGGCGGCCACCGCCGGGGAGAGCTGCGGCTCGCGGATCCGGGCCAGCGCCTCGGCTACGGTGGCGTCGGGCGGGAGCACGATCGGCTCGGAGGTCATCACCGAGCCGGCGGTACCCGGCTGGTAGTCCAGCAGCCGCCGGACCGGATCGGCCTCCTCCGGTTGCATCAGGTCCAGCAGCACCTCCTGCTCCGGCTTGGACAGCTCGGCCAGCAGGTCGGCGGCGTCGTCCGGGTCCATCTCCTCCAGCACGTCGGCGGCGCGTTCGGGTTGCAGCGCGGCGATGATCTCGACCTGGTCGTGCTCGGGCAGCTCCTCCAGCACGTCGGCGAGCCGCTCGTCGTCCAGCGCGGCGGCCACCTCGACCCGCCGGCGGTCGGACAGGTCCTGCAGCACGTTGGCCAGGTCGGCCGGGCGCATCTTGTCCAGCACGGCGAGCAGGTTGGCCGCGCCGCGCCGGTCGGCCGCGCCGATCAGCCCGGTCACCCCGGACCACTCCAGCTGGTGGAGATGCCCGCGGCGGCCCAGCCGGCTGGCCACCTCGCGCGCCGCGACCCGGGTCAGAATCCATTCGCCGGTACGGTCAGCCTCCATCGCCACGTCGACCACGGTGGCCTGCCGCCCGCTGTCGGCGATCGTCACCCGCCGGTCCAGCAGCTCCTCCAGCACCAGCAGCTCGCCCGGGCGCTTCTCGAACCGGCGCAGGTTGAGCGTGCCGGTGTTGAGCACCACCGAGTCCGGCTCGATCGCGGTGACCCGGCCGATCGTCAGGAAGATCCGCCGGCGCAGCGGCATCTCCGCGACCAGCCCCACCACCCGGGGCGGCAGGCTGCCGCTGCGCAGGCGGGCCACCGCGTCCCGGACCCGGCCGACCTGGTCGCCATTGGGGTCGAAGACCGGCAGGCCGGCGAGACGGGCCACGTACACCCTGGTCGCCGTGGTCACCTGCTCAGCCTAGATGCCACATAGGGTAGGCGGGTGACGAGCCTGCCTTACCAGATCGTGGACGTCTTCACCGACCGCCCGTTCACCGGGAACCCGCTCGCCGTGGTGTTCCAGGCCGAGTCCCTGGCCACCGAACAGATGCAGACGCTGGCGCGTGAGTTCCACCTCTCCGAGACGGTGTTCGTGCTGCCGCCGACCCAGCCCGGCGCGACGTACCGGGCCCGGATCTTCACGCCCGAGGTCGAGCTGCCCTTCGCCGGACATCCGAGCGTCGGCGCGGCGGTGACGGTGGTCCGGCGCGGCCTGGCCGGGCCGGGAGAGGTGGTCCAGGAGTGCGGGGCGGGGCTGCTGCCGGTCGTGGTGTCCGGCGATACCGGCCGGCTCACCGGTGGTACCCCGACCGTCGGACCCGAGCTGGATCCGGCGCCGCTGCTGGTCACCGCCGGCCTGACCGACGCGGACTTCGCCGGTCCGGCCCCGAGAGAGGCCGGGTGCGGCCTGTCCTTCCCCTACCTGTCGGTCGTCCCGGACGCGGTGGCGCGGGCCGCCGGCAACCCGATGACCGGGGTACCGATGGTGACGGTCTTCGCGTGGGACGCGGACACCCGCGTGGCGCACACCCGGGTGTTCTGCCCCGGAGCCGGCGTACCGGAGGATCCGGCCACCGGCTCGTCAGCGCTCGGGTTCGGGGTGTGGCTGGTCGCGTCCGGCCTGCTGCCGGGGGACGGGGAGGCGCACTACACGGTCCGGCAGGGTACCGAGATCCACCGGCCGTCCGTACTGGAGTGCACGGTCACCGCGACCGCAGGGGCGGCGGTCTCGGCGACCGTCACGGGCCACGCGGTACCGATCGCGCACGGCGAGATCGGGGTACCCCCGTTCGTCGGTTAGCGCCGTACCCGGTGCAGCCGGAACGGCTTCGCGGGCCGGCGGGTGGCCGGGGTCAGGGGCGGCGGGGCGGCGCCGGAGTCGTCGGGCAGCGTGCCGCCGAGCGCGCTCGGCTCGCCGCTCGGACTCAGGCAGGTGACCCGGCACTCGGCCGCCCAGCGGGCCACCGTGTGCTCGGCCGTACCACTGGCGTTGAGCCGCTTGCCGGCCAGTTGTGGGGCCACCCGGTCCCACTCCTCGCTGCCCGGCTCCACCTGGCGTACCGAGGCGGGCCAGGTCAGGATCTGGCCACCATGGTCGCCCCGGACCGTCACGTCGACTGTGGAGGCCGCGGCCAGGCCGGGCGCCGGCTGCTCGCCCGGGCCACTCACCACGTACAGCGCGCCGTCCAGCCACAGGCACCAGACCGCGAACGGGCGGGCCGCCCCGACGGTCGTGGGCCGGCGCTCAGGCCCGACCAGTGGAGCGGCGTTGGACAGCCAGGCGATCGCGGCCTTCTTCATCGCCTCGTCGACAAGCGGATGCATGTGACTAATGTAGGGCGCCGCGGGGCGCCGGATCGACGAACTCGATGCTGGTGTAGCGCAGCGCGCGCATCCCCGCCGGCCACGCCGACCAACCGCCCTTCTCCAGCAGCGCGGCCAGGAACCCGGTCGGATCCGGTACCTTTGCCCAGACGGCGGGTAGGAAGGTGGCCCGTCGGTCGTCGTCGGTGAGGACCAGCCCGTCGACGCCGGGGCGCAGCTCGTGTACCAGGGCGGCCGGGTCGTCCACCGGGATCGGCTCGGGCGCGGTCAGCACGGACACCTTCACGTCCAGCTCGGGCCAGTCCATCGCGGTCACCCGGGGTAGCCGCGGATCGGCCATTGCCAGCACGGCGTTGCGGACCACGTCGAGGTAGAGCGGGCGGCGGGCGGCGATGGTACCGATGCAGCCGCGCAGCCGCCCGATGCGCTCCAGCGTGACGAAGGAGGCACCGGGCGCGGTCAGCCGCTCCGACTCCGGTACCCCCGGCTCGATTCGCTGGCCGGCCAGCCGCGCGGCCATCGCCTGGAGGGCCAGGGCGACCAGCGCGGCCCCTTCCTCGGGGGTCGGCGCGATCAGCTCCGGCTGCTCGGCCACCCCTTGAGGGTAGGCCCACCGTTAGGATCAGGCTCATGACGCCGGAAGAGGTTGGTACCCGGCTCGGTGGGACGGCCTCGATGAGCGGCGGGGCCGCCTTCGCGCGGGTGACCGTGGACATACCCGTGCAGCGCTGGGCGGATGCCGTGCGCACCGCACGGGACGAGCTGGGTCACGACTACTTCGACTGGCTCTCCGCGGTCGACGAGGTGGGCTCCTTCCAGATCGTCGCGCACGTGTGGTCGGTCGCGGCAAAGAGCGGGCTGCTGCTGCGCACCACGGTCCCGGGCGATGCGGCCGCCGTACCGTCCATTGTGGACATTTACCCCGGCGCGGCCTGGCACGAGCGGGAGACGCACGAGATGTTCGGCGTCGACTTCCCCGGGCATCCGGGAGAACTGCGGCCGCTGCTGCTGCCGCCGGAGTTCGAGGGGCATCCGCTGCGCAAGGACTTCGTGCTGGCCTCCCGGGTGGCCAAGGACTGGCCGGGTGCCAAGGAGCCGGGCGAGTCGGAGTCCGGTGCGGCCAAGCGGGCGAAGATGCGGCCGCCGGGGGTACCGGCGCCGGGCGAGTGGGGGCCGCAGTGATCGAGGTCGCCCTGCGCGTACTCGCCGTGGTGGTCGCGTTCCTCACCGTGCCGCTCATCATCGGGCAGACCGAGCACAAGGTGATGGCACACATGCAGGGCCGGCTCGGCCCGATGTACGCCGGCGCCTACCACGGCTGGGCCCAGCTGGTCGCCGACGGGGTGAAGTTCCTGCAGAAGGAGGACGTCGCCCCGGCCGACGCGGACCGGCCGGTGTTCCGGGTCGCGCCGGTGGTCGCGTTGCTGCCATACCTGGTGGCCCTGCTGTTCATCCCGGTCGGGCCGCACGACGTGCTGGTCGGGCAGCCGCTGGACGTCGGGCTGTTCGTGGTCCTCGCGGTGGTCGGGGTGGGTGTGGTCGCCGTGCTGATGGCCGCCTGGTCCAGCGCCAACAAGTACTCGCTGCTGGGCGGGCTGCGGGCGGCGGCCCAGCTGCTCGGCTACGAGCTGCCGTTCGTCCTCGCCGCCGCGTCGGTGGCGATGGCCGCGGGTACCCTGTCGCTGCCCGGAATCGTCAACGCCTGGCGGCCGTGGTGGCTGCTGTGGCAGCTGCCCGCCCTGGTGATCTTCTTCGTCGCCGGGCTCGCCGAGATCCGCCGTCCCCCGTTCGACATGCCGATCGCCGACTCCGAACTGGTCTTCGGCTACCTGACCGAATACACCGGCCTGCGCTTCGCGCTCTTCCTGCTCGCCGAATACGCCGGCATCGTGGTGATCGCCGCGCTGACCACCGTGCTGTTCCTCGGTGGTTGGCACGGGCCGTGGGAAGCGCAGCTGGGCTGGCTCTGGACGCTGCTCAAGGTGTTCGCGGTCAGCTTCGTGATCATCTGGCTGCGGGTCTCGTACCCGCGCCTGCGCGAGGACCAGCTGCAGCGGCTGTGCTGGCTCGGCCTGGTACCGCTGGCCCTCGCCCAGCTCGTGCTCACCGCAGCGGTCCGGGTGAGTTGAGGCGAGGGCGGCAGACGGTCAGGCCAGGCGGCGGGGCGTGCAGGACGTGATCGGCAGCCGGATCTCCCAGGGCTGGTCAACCTCGACGACGTGGTCGAAGGTCCCGGTCGGCCGGTATACCTGGGCGACCGGGTCCAACACATGGGTGTGCACGACGATGCCGTCCTCGGTCTCGATCCGCCAGTAGAACGGGATCTCCGCCTGGGCGTACAGCGCGGGTTTGGTGACCCGGTCCATGGTTACCGAGCTGGGCGAGACGATCTCGACGGCCAGCGCCACCTCGTGTGGCTGGAACCGGTGCGGGTTGCGGGCGGCCCCCTGCGCGGTGCTGACCAGCACGTCGGGGGTCAGCGAGCGGCGCCGGCCGATCCCGATCTCGACGCCCTGGGTGACGTAGAACTCCGGCGGGCAGACCGCGTCGAGGGCCGCGCACAGCCGAAAGGCCATGGTCTGGTGGAACGTGGTGGGGGATGGGGACACGATCAACACTCCGTCGATGATCTCCCGGCGCACGCCGTCCTCCGGCAGTGCGTCGAGATCGTCGGTGGTCCAGTCCCCGGATCCGGGCAGGTCATGGTCGAGCACGGCGCTCACTTGTACCTCCTTCCCGGTCGATGTGTGGCCCCTCTGTTGCTTGGTCCCACGCTACCCGGACCGGTCCCGGCCGTGCGGGTGCTCGCGCCGTCGGCCGGTACCGGGCAGTATGTGGGTCATGGGCGTACCAGGATCGGGACTTGCCAACGGGTTGGCCGTCACGCTCAAGACGATGACCCGCCGGTCACACACCCGGCAGTACCCGGACGTGGAGCCGGATCTGCCGCCCCGCTCGCGCGGCGTGATCGCGCTGCTGGAGGAGAACTGCACGGTCTGCATGCTGTGCGCCCGGGAGTGCCCGGACTGGTGCATCTACATCGACTCGCACAAGGAGGAGGTGGTGGTGCCCGGGGCGGCCCGGGCCCGGCAGCGCAACGTCCTGGACCGGTTCGACATTGACTTCTCGCTCTGCATGTACTGCGGCATTTGCATAGAAGCATGTCCATTCGATGCGCTGTACTGGTCGCCCGAGTTCGAGTACGCCGAGTACAACATCCGTGACCTGCTGCACGACAAGGAGCGGCTGCGCGACTGGATGTGGACGGTACCGCCGCCGCCCGCGCACGACCCGATGGGCGAGCCGGCCAAGGAGGAGGCCACCGCGGCCAAGAAGGCCCAGTCGTGACCCCCACCGACCTGCTGCTCGCCGGGTTGGGTGCGGTCGCGATCGGTGCGGCCTTCCGGGTGGTACGCACGGCCCACCTGGTACGGGCTGGACTCTGGCTGGTCGTCACGCTGGGCTCGGTGGCCGGGCTCTACCTGGTGCTCGCCGCCGAGCTGGTGGCCTGGGTGCAGGTGCTGCTCTACGTCGGCGCGGTGGTGGTGCTGCTGCTGTTCGCGGTGATGCTGACCCGGGCACCGATCGGCGCCTCGGCCGACCTGGACCGGCCGGTCTGGTCCGGCGCCCTGGTCGGCGGCGGAGCGACCCTCGGACTGGGCGCGCTGTTCGTCGACGCGTACCGGTGGCAACGGGTACCGTCCCCGGTCCCGGGTACCGCCGAACGGCTGGGCGCCGAGCTGTTCCAGCACTGGGTGCTGCCCTTCGAGGTGCTCTCCATCCTGCTGCTGGCCGCGCTGGTCGGGGCCATCGTCGTGTCCCGGCCGGCGGCCGACTGATGCACCCGGTGATCCCCTACCTCGTCGCCGCCGGGCTGTTCGGGCTCGGCGGCTACGGCGTCCTGGTCCGGCGCAACGCGGTACTCCTGCTGATGTCGGTCGAGCTGCTGCTCAACGCGGTCAACCTGGTATTCATCACTGCCGATGCGACCACGAAGCCGGCGCTGCCGGCCACCGGGCAGGTGTTCGCGCTGTTCGTCATCGCGCTCGCCGCCGCCGAGGTGGGCGTCGGGCTGGCCCTGATCCTCGCGCTGTACCGGCGCCGGAGCAGCATCGCGGTCGACGAGATCGAGCTGGCGGAGCACGAGGAAGTGCAAGAGGAACAAGAGGAAGAGGACGACCCGGTCGAGGTAGCCAGATGACCGGTGCGCTCGTGGGCGCCCTGCCGGGCGTACCCTTCCTGCTGGCTCTTGTCGGCCTTCTGCTGCCAGTGGCCGCGCGGCGAACCGCGGCCGCCCTCGGCATCGCGGGTGCCACCGTGGCGCTCATTGCCTCGATCGTCCTCGCGGTCCGGCTGGACGGCGAGGTAAGCGGCGGGCCGCGGCTGGTCGACTTCGGCGGTTTCGTCGTGCATGCCAGCTACCGGGTCGGCCCGTCGGCCGCGCTGGTGGCGATCGCGGTCGGCACGGTCGCCCTCGCCGTGCAGGTCTACTCCGTCGCCTACCTGCACGACGACGACCGGTACGCCCCCTACGCGGCCCAGGTGAGCCTGTTCACCGCGGCCATGCTGCTGGTCGTGGTCGCGGGCGACCTGATCCCGCTGCTGGTCGGCTGGGAGGTCATGGGCATCTGCTCCTACCTGCTGATCGGCCACGACCGCCGGCTGCCCGAGGCGCCGGCCTCGGCGGTGAAGGCGTTCCTGGTGACCCGGGTCGGCGACGTCGGCTTCCTGCTCGGCATCGCGCTGCTCGCGGTGCACACCGGCACGCTGGACATCGGCCGGGTCGACGCGATGGTGCGTCCCGGCACCGTCACCACCGCGGCCGCCCTGCTGCTGCTCGCCGGGTTCGCCGGCAAGAGCGCGCAGTTTCCGTTGCACAGCTGGCTTCCGGACGCGATGGCCGGCCCGACGCCGATCTCCGCGCTGATCCACGCGGCCACCATGGTGGCCGCCGGTATCTACGTGGTGGCCCGGCTCTACCCGATCTTCGTCGCGGCACCGGCCGCGCTCGCCGTGCTCGGCCTGATCGCCGCGATCACCATGCTGCTGGGCGCGCTCGTGGCCACCGCGCAGCAGGACATCAAGCGGGTACTGGCCTGGTCGACCGTCTCCCAGGTGGCCTACATGGGCGGGGCGCTGGCGGTCGGGGTACCGGTCGTCGCACTCTTCCACCTGCTGACCCACGCGGCGTTCAAGGCGTTGCTGTTCCTCGCGGCCCGGGTTCTTCAGCAAGGACCAGGTGCTGGCCGCCGCCTGGGACGCGGTCGCCCGGGGCGGCCCGGCGCCGCGCTGGGTCGCGGTGGTCGTGCTGGCCGCGGCTCTCGCGACGGTCGCGCTGACCGGGTGGTACGCCACCAGACTCTGGCTGCGCGTGTTCTTCGGTCCGGTGCGGCCGGGCAGTCATGACCCGCCGCCGTTGATGGGCGTGCCTCTGGTGGTTCTCGCGGTGCCGTCAGCGGTGCTCGGGTTCGTCGTCTACGCGGGTGGGTTCGCGGCCCGGCTCACCCCGCCGGCGACCGGGACCCGGGACCTCGCCGGGTTGGACTGGACCACGATCGCCAGCCTCGCACTGGTGGCACTCGGCGGTCTCGGTGCGTGGTGGGTCTGGCGGTTCGGCGAGGACGTGGCGCCCGTACTGCTCGCCGACGCGTTCCACTTCGACACCTTCCAACGGGCGGTGGTGGTACGTCCGGTGTTGGCGTTGGCCTCGACGGTCCGCCGGATCGATGAGTCCATTGTGGACGGTGCGGTGGAGTCCACCGGCCGGGGCGCATACGGCCTGGGCGGGCTCACCGCCCGCTGGCACCGCGCCAGCCTGCCCCGGGCGGTTGCGGCGGTGCTCAGCGGTGCGCTCCTGCTCGGCCTGGCGGTGGGGGTGTGGCTGCGATGAACTGGCTACTGGTCGCGCTGCTGGCCGTACCGGCACTCGGCGCGCTCGCCGTCCGGATCCGCTGGGCGCCGACGGTCGCCGCCGCGGTGGCGTTCGGGATCAGCGTGGCGCTCGGGTTCGGGCGGCACACCGGGGGGCTGACCGGGCCGATCCGGCCCTGGCACCAGGTCGATCTGCCCTGGGTACCTGGTCTGGATCTGCGCTTCCATCTCGGGGTCGACGGCATCTCGTACCCCCTGGTGGTGTTGACCACCCTGCTCACCCTGCTCTGCTGCCTCTACCTGCTCTGGACCGGCGAGCCGGTCCGGGGCGGCGGCCTGGCCGCGCTGCTGCTCGTCATTGAGTTCGGCATCCTCGGCGTCTTCGTCGCCCTTGACCTGGTGCTGTTCTTCGTGTTCTTCGAGGTCGTCCTGCTCCCGATGTACGCGGTGATCGCGGTCTGGGGTGGTCCGGACCGGCGCGCGGCGGCCCGCAAGTTCGTGCTGTACACCCTGCTCGGCTCGGTACTCCTGCTGGTCGGCGTGTTCGTCGTGGTGAGCCGGTCGGGTACCGCCGACCTGGTGGCGCTGACCGCCGGCCGGGGGGCCGCGCTGCCGCGCGGTACCCAGCTTGCCGCGTTCATCCTGCTGGCCCTGGCGTTCGCGGTGAAGAGTCCACTGTGGCCGCTGCACACCTGGCTGCCGGACGCGCACACCGAGGCGCCCACGGTCGGCTCGGTGATCCTGGCCGGCGTGCTGCTGAAGATGGGCACGTACGGCCTGCTCCGGGTCGGCGTCGGAGTGCTGCCCGACGGGGCCCGGCGGGTGGCTCCGGTCCTGGGCGTGCTGGCCGTGGCCGCGATCCTCGTCGGTGGCCTGGTCTGCCTGGCACAGAACGAACTCAAGCGGCTGATCGCCTACTCCAGCGTGGGGCACATGGGTTTCGTGCTGCTCGGCATCGCGACGCTGACCGCGGCCGGGTTCCAGGCCGCGCTGATCGGCAACGTGGCGCACGGGATCATCACCGGGCTGCTGTTCTTCCTCGCCGGGGCGATCAAGGTCCGGACCCACACCGGTGCGCTCGACGAGTTGGGCGGGCTGCGGGAGACCGCGCCGAGGCTGAGCGGCATCCTCGGCTACACCGCGATCGCCTCGCTCGGGCTGCCCGGGCTGGCCGGGTTCTGGGGGGAGGCGTTCGCGGTCATCGCCGCCGTGCAACGGCAACGTCCACTGTGGACCGTACTGGCCGTACTCGCCGCGCTCGGCGGGGCGCTGGCGGCGGCGTACTTCCTGCGGCTGCTGTACCGGGTCACCCACGGACCCGCGACGCCGGCCGTCACCGGGATCGCCCGGCTGAGCCCGGGCGAGCTGGTCGCCTGGGCGCCGCTGGTCGTGCTCGCGCTGGTGGTCGGGCTGCTGCCGGCGCTGGTGCTCGGGCCGGCACACGACGCGGTACAGGCGCTGGTGACGCGATGATCGACCAGGTCGCCCTGCTGCCCGCGTACCTCGCCGCCGGTACCGCCGTGCTCGCGTTCCTCGCCGACCTCGTCGCGCCCGGACGCCGCGCCGTGGTCGCCTCGGTCACGGCTGCCGGCGCGCTGGCGACCGGGGTCGCCGCCGCTCTGGTCGGCCTCGGGCCGACCCGGGAAACCTTCTGCGCCAACGGGATCGGCTGCTCCTACGCGGCCGACCAGCGGGCCGCGCTGATCGCCGTACTGTTCGCCGGGCTCACCCTGGTCGTGGTCCTGCTGTCCGCGCCGAGCCAGCGCCTCGGCGAGTATTACTTCCTGCTCGGCTGCGCGATGACCGGCGGCGTGGTGCTCGGCTACGCCGGCGATCTGATCACCCTGATCGTCGCGCTGGAGACCTTGACCCTGCCGCTCTACGCGCTGGTGGCCCTGCGCCGCACCACGCTGGACGGCGCGGTGACCTTCTTCGTGATCAGTGTGGTATCCACGTCGGTCACGCTCCTCGGTGCCGCCCTGCTGTACGCCAGCACCGGAGCCGTCCACTTCGGACAGTTGACGGCCGCGCTCGGCGGCCCGCGTCAACCGCTCACCACGGCAGGTGTCGTGTTCCTCCTCGCCGGGCTGTCGTTCAAGGTGGCCGCGGTACCGTTCCACGCCTGGGCACCGGCTGCGTACGACGGGGCACCGGTACCGGTCGCGGCATACCTGTCCACGGCCTCGAAACTGGGCGGCGTGATCGCCATCGTGTACGTGTCGATCGCGCTCCAGCCGGTGTACGGCACGGTGGCCGCCACGCTCGCCGTACTCTCCGTGCTCAGCATGACCGTCGGCAACCTGGTCGCGCTCCGGCAGGACCGGATGGTCCGGTTGCTCGCCTGGTCCTCGGTGGCCCAGGCCGGCTATCTGCTGGCACCCCTGGCCGCACCGCACGTGAGCGGCGGGACGGTGGCGGCCACCCTCGCGTACACCTTCTTCTATGTGGTCCTGGAGCTGTGCGCGTTCGGCGCGGTGATCGCCCTGCACGGCGCGGAGGACGGCGGCCCGATCTCCGACTACGCGGGCGCCGCGCGCCGCTCACCCTGGGCGGCCGGCACGCTGGCGTTCGCGCTGGTCGGCCTCGCCGGGCTGCCGCCGGGCCTGGCCGGCCTGTTCGCCAAGGTCGTGGTGGTACGGGCATTGCTCGGCGCGGACACCGGCTGGCTCGCCATCGTGGTCGCGTTGAACGCCGTCCTCGGCCTCGCCTACTACCTGCGCGCGGCGGCCGTCCTGTTCGGCCCGGGTCAGGCCGCTCCCCGGCGGGCGCCGTGGCCGGTGGTCCTGGCCCTGGCCGGGGTGGCTCTGGTCGCGCTGGCGATCGGCTTCGCCCCGCAGTTCGTCCTGGCGGCTGCCGCGCGGTGATATTTGGCGCTCGCCTGCGCTCGCGCGGGGCCGAGGCTCAGCCGGCCCCGGTATGCACGCCCGGCGCGGATCCAGCCGGCGCCCAGGTGTTTCCCAGCTCAGTCGGGGAAGATTCCGGACAGGTCACTGTGTTGACCGGGGAAACAACTAAGGAGCCTTCCGTGCACCGGCACTTCAATGGACTCAAGACGGCGGCGCTGCTCGGGTTGCTGACCGGGCTGATCCTGGCCGTCGGATGGTATTTCGGCGGCAGCACCGGCCTGGTGCTCGCCGCGTTCCTCTCCCTGATCATGAACGGCGTGTCGTACTTCTTCTCGGACAAGCTGGCGCTTCGTGCGATGCACGCCCGGCAGGTCAGCGAGGCCGAGGCGCCGCAGCTCTACGCGATCGTGCGGGACCTGGCCCGCGACGCCGGCCAGCCGATGCCCCGGCTCTACGTGAGCCCGACCAGCCAACCCAACGCGTTCGCCACCGGCCGCAACCCGAAGCACGCGGCCGTCGCGGTCACCGAGGGCATCATGCAGATGCTCACCCCGCGTGAGCTGCGCGGCGTGATCGGGCACGAGCTTTCCCACGTGTACAACCGGGACATCCTGATCTCCTCGGTGGCGGGTGCGCTGGCCGGCATGATCACGATGCTCGCCCAGCTCGCCTTCTTCCTGCCGCTCGGCGGAGGCTCCGACGATGACGAGGGCGGCGGCAACATCGTCGGCGCGCTCCTGCTGATCATCCTCGGCCCGATCGCCGCGACGATCATCCAGCTGGCGATCAGCCGGAGCCGGGAATACCAGGCCGACACGTCCGGCGCCACGCTCACTAACGACCCGCTCGCCCTGGCCAGCGCGTTGAAGAAGATCGACTACGGTACCCGTGCCCTCCCGCTCCCGGCCCAGGGTCAGCTCACCAGCACGGCGCACCTGATGATCGCCAACCCGTTCCGGGCTCAGGGCCTGGCGAACCTGGCCGAGCGGATCGCCCGCCTGGAGAAGATGGCGGCCAACTCCGGTCCCATCCAGTACCTGCGGTAGTCGCTCTCGCGCGTCACTCCGGCCGGGTCGAAGACCCGGCCGGACTGACGCTGCTCGGCCTTCGCTATTGCCGGGGCCGGAAGACCAGACCCGCCAGAATCAAGATCGCCATCAGGGCGAGGATGACGCCCTGCACGACAACCGCCAACATCTCCGTCCTTCCTCGGTCCCGCCCAGCCAGATCGCCGGGCAGCCCCGGGTTTGCGCATCTTGGCCACCCGGTCGCTGATCTTGCGCACCGGGCAGTCCGGGCCGTCCTGCCACCTACCGGTAGTTGGTGAACTGCAACGCCACCCCGAAGTCGCCCTGCTTGAGCAGTGCGATCACCGCCTGCAGGTCGTCCTTCTTCTTGGCGCTGACCCGCAGCTGGTCACCCTGGATCTGGGCCTGCACCCCCTTGGGCCCGTCATCGCGGATCTTCTTGCTGATCGCCTTGGCCTTGTCCGAGTCGATACCTTGGATGATCTTGCATTCGATCCGGTACGTCTTCCCCGACGGCTTCGGCTCCCCGGCATCCAGCGACTTCAGCGAGATGTTCCGCTTGACCAGCTTCTCCTTGAAGACCTCCAGTGCCGCCCGGGCCCGGTCCTCGGTCTCCGCCTGTACCGTGACCACGTTCTCCCCGGCCTGGGTGACCTGCGCCCCGGTACCCCGGAAGTCGAACCGGGTGGCGAGCTCCTTCGACGCCTGGTTGAGCGCGTTGTCGAGCTCCTGCTTGTCGACCTTGCTCACGATGTCGAACGAGGAATCTGCCACTTCACCTGCTCCTATGTGATGTTCGTCCAGTCCGCCGGCCACAACAGCCCGACCTGCCGACGGTACCCGTTTGCAGTGTCCCCACTGGGTACCGCTATCCTTGCTTGCGCTGCCGCACCATGGGTACGGCGGTACCTGGCGGGTTGCCCGAGCGGTCAAAGGGAACGGTCTGTAAAACCGTCGCGAAAGCTACGTTGGTTCGAACCCAACACCCGCCACACCCAGCCGAAACGGCCCCTGACCAGCACGTACGCGTGTCAGGGGCTCGTCTTCACGGTCTCACTGTGTCTCACGGAATCCCGCTGTCGCTCACTGTTCGGGGGCGCATCGGGGGGAAGATCGTCGGCCCTGCCGTTCCCGCCCGGGCGCTCGATGGTGGCCCGGTGGCCGGGGTGCAGACTCGTTCGACAGCAGCGATGGGAGGGTCCGTGCCCTAGCCTGATGAGCTGACAATCAAGATCGCCCGCTACCTTGAAGTTGACTGGCAGTACGTGGAGCGGGTGGAAGCGTGGGATACGGGTCGCATCGCTGAGGTCCGGGCGGCTGGCCGCCGAGCGGGGCGCATGCTGGGCTACAAGATCGCCACCGTGCAGGTAGAGCTTGACGACGAGGACCGGGTCACTGTCGTCGTGGCCGTACGGGAGGCGCCGAATGCGGAAGAGGACGAGCGCATGAGGGAGAGGTCCCTGCTGCTCATGAACGATCTCTGGTCGAGGATCTTGCCGAGCGACGAGCAGGAGTCGTGAGGAGCCTCGCCGGCTGACCTTTCGTCCCGAACTATCGGCGTCAAGGTCATCTAGGGTCGATACCGAGGTCAGAGGGTCGGTACCGGTCGACCTGGACCACCGAGGGTCGATACGGCTGCTGTACTCCGCTGCTGTACCACAGAGCGTGAATGCTTCATCAGATTGATCTTGGTGGTGAGGTTCGGATCCGCTGCTGGCACATCGGGTGAGGAGGTGCCGGCGCAAGCACTGATCGGCGTAGGCTGCGACCGACTGAACCAGCCGCCCAACCGGACCAAGGGATGTGGGTCGATGGCCAGAGCTGGCCGGGCTCTCGAAGAGTTCGTGCGCGAACTGGAGCGCCTGCTTGCCCGCAGCCCGGTCGATATCAAGTCGCCTGACCACCTACCTGACCGGCGAACCGGTGCGATGAGAGAAGTCGATGTGTCTCTACGCTCCCACGTTGGATCGGTTTTGGTTCTGGTGATCATGGAGTGCCGCGACCGTAGCGACGCGGAGGACGTTTCCTGGATTGACGAGCTTGTCGGTAAGCGCGAGGCCGTGGGCGCGAATAAGGCAATCGCAATCTCGGCTTCAGGATTCTCGAAATCAGCACGGACGGCAGCCAGCGCGACAGGAATCGGTCTACGAACCTTCGAGGAGGTCTCTGAGGCAGATCTACGGTCCTGGCTCTCACTGGATGAGGTGATAGTGCACGTACGCTATGCGAACTTCACCGGGATAAAGTTTGGCATTGGAGAGGGTCATCCAACACTTGACGGTTACCTCCCCCACTTGCCCGCATCGTTGGTAGGTCGAGACGTCCCCATCCTCATCAAAAATGATGACGGCGGGCGGCTGACAATTGATGACCTCTGGAAGCAAGTGCCCAAGGCGGGGCTGATGGCTGATCTTACGCCAGGCGAAAGACGGCGCGGAACGGTACATGTGGCCTTCACGGGTCCCGATAGGTACATGATCGAGACCTCAAGTGGACTTGTGGACGTCGAAGGACTCGCCATTACGGGCGAGTTTGGTTATGACGAGCATCGTGTGCCAATTCGCCGATACTACCAATACGTAGCCGAGGATGGCGTGTTGACTCAGAACGCGGAGGTCACCATTGCACATGACGGCAAAGAAATGGTTTTCGGAATCCATGGCACGCCTGATGGATCTCGATTCTCGATAACCCGTCACGACATGAGCAGCACAGAGGACGTTCTCGACTTCGACATGTGGCTCGAATTTCAGCTAATCGAGCGCGAAAATCCGCGTGCCGAATAAGCTGGCCGTACAGCCGCCTACTCCATCCTGCGCCATCGACCCGCGTCTGAAGCGTTGTCAGCCCCGGGGGTGCCAAGGTGGAGCTTAGCCGGACGAAGGTGAACGGCGTCGGTCCAGAGCGCCGGCTCGGGCCTCCAGCTTGGAAGGCTGTGATCTTCCTGGGTGGTACGCCCGGTTCGCCTGGTCGCACCTGCCGCGCTCGTGACCGTTCGTGCCCGCTGCTGACCGCTCGCGACATGGGCTACTGGCACGCGGATGGCATGTTCGATCTTGGCGGGCTGGGTGGTTGCGCGGCTTCCGGCCAAGCGACTTCCCGCCCCGGCGCTTTGCGCCTGGGCGGTTTCTCGCTGTGCTGGCTCGCCGCGCCCGGTCACCCGGCCGGCTCGGTGGTGTTCCAGCGTTGGCGGGCGGCCTGGCGGCTGATGCCGAGTCGTGCGGCAATCTCCGTCCAGGAGTAGCCGAAGGCGCGCAGGCCGATGATGGCGGTCTGGATGGCGTTCTCGACGTCGGCGGCGAGGGTGACCATGGAGGCGAGGGCTTCGATGTCTCCGGCGGCGACGCGGCGGCTGTAGGCGCGCACGATGCGGCGGGTGAAGGCGGCGTACTCGTCGTTCTCGACGACTTCCCGGCGCCGGTTTGCTGACAAGCGGCGGTTGTCAGTGTTCTTGCTCCCGGCGCGCCGGCCGGTCTGCGCGTCGTGGGCGGTGGGGGTGTCGATGTGCTGGCTCATGGGGGCCTCCTGTGTCCGGCGCGTAACCGGGCGTCGGGTTTGTTCCGCGCCCGTTGGGCGGGCGGCGGCGCGTGCCGCCGCCCTGTCTGGCGCCGGCCCCGCCCGTGGAGGCTCGCGGTCAAGGGATCAGGCCCGGGGATCTTGGGCGTGCGGAAGTGGTACGAACCGATGGCGGTGGTCGGGCCGGTGGGTGGCGCCCAAGATGCCCGGGACCCCTTGACCGGGAGTACGGGCGGGGTAAGCCAGGGCGCGGGCCAGGGAATGGCTGCCGCTTGCGGCAGCTCCTGCAAGGTTCTCGGCCCGCCCCGGCCTGGAGGGGCGAGCAGGACCCCCGCGGACGTGTCAGCGGCGGGAGCAACGGTCCGGGCCACGACGGGCGTACGACAGGCAGTCGGTTTGGAAGACGTTGGGTAACCGTCAGGATGTCCGAAGCGCTGGTGCCTGGCGGGGTGTTCCTGCTCGGCGCTGAATGCTTCTTCTACCCGTCGTCTCGCCGTAGGTCCTACCACGAAGTGTCGGTGTGGCTGTGGCGAATCAGTCGGTTCCGGCCGTGTGTTCGTCAACAAGGAGCATCAGCTTGCTTGGATGGCGGCGGGCGGGGCACGGGAGATCGGTGCGCTTGAGCCCCCCGGGCGCGTCGGCAAGGCGGCCAGATTGCAGGACGTCAGGCGGCCGAGAGCGGGCGCTTGGCAGCGGCCGGCGAGAAAGGCGCGTCCCGTGCGCGAGAGATCGCGGCGGACTGGCGTCGACGTCAAGCGGAGACTGAGTAGTCCCGTCTGGCGTCTGGCGTCTGGCGTCTGGTGCGGCCGGCCGCGCCGGCCGATGCCGGCGCCCCAGCGCCGCCAGCAGGCCGAGCGCGTGCCGGCACGGTGCGCCGCGCTTGCGCGGCGCCTTGATCCTGAAGAGAGCTATTCGGCAGAGCAAGCGAGAGCAAGAGAGTTGGACCTGTTGGCGGCTGCCCTTCGGCGGCTACGCGGCGGATTCCCAGACGATGCCGGTGGTTGCTAGGCCCTCCATGGGCTCGCTCGTCGCGGCAGAAAGCCATAC
>WNGE01002217.1_pt1 | contig 47438 bp, 49 predicted proteins | sample 5400651 | NCBI WGS metagenome assembly WNGE01 (sample SAMN13153370, study PRJNA577476) | soil metagenome | isolation source: 60 cm soil or saprolite under grassland replicate 2 | place: USA:California | collected 2016-06-15 | reverse complement strand
ACCAATTATAACTCGATTTGTGCTAATGGGTAGGCCGCAGGCACGCTGGATGCATGAAGCTCGCAGCCGCTCTCGTCATCGTCTACGTCGTCTGGGGATCGACCTATCTCGGGATCTCCCTCGCCGACCGGACGCTGCCGCCGATGCTCATGCTCTCCGTCCGCTTCCTGACCGCGGGCGCGCTCCTCTACGCCTGGGAGCGGCGGCGCGGCGGCGTGGGTGCGGCCGAGCGGCCGGGCCGGCGGCAATGGGGCGCCGCCGCGGTCGTCGGCGGGCTGCTCCTCGTGGTCGACACGGGCGCAGTCGCCTGGGCGCTGCAGCGGGTCTCGACGGGCTTCGCCGCGCTCCTGATCGCGAGCGTCCCGCTCTTCATGGCCGTGGTCGACCGCGCCTGCTTCGGCATCCGCGTCCCGGCCATGGCTGTCGCCGGGATCGGCACCGGGCTGCTCGGGGTCGCGATTCTCGCGAATCCGGGCGGCGGAGTCGACGCGTTGGGGACGGTCGCGCTCCTAGTCGCGGCGTTCGCCTGGGCCGCCGGCTCGGCGTACGCGCGCGTGGCGCCGCTGCCGGCGCGGCTGTTCCTGTCCGCGGCGATGCAGATGCTCTGCGCCGGAGTCGGGCTCGGTGTGCTCGGGATCGCGACCGGCGAGCTCGGCCGGGTCGACGTCGCGGCGATCTCCGCCCAGTCGCTCGGCGCCCTGCTCTACCTGATCGTCTTCGGCTCGCTGATGGCGTTCACCGTCTACGGCTGGCTGCTCAAGCATGCGCCGACGCCGCTGCTCTCGACGTATGCGTACGTGAACCCGGCGGTGGCCGTCTTCCTCGGCTGGGCTTTCGTCGGCGAGCACGTCGGCGGCCGGGAGATCGCAGCGGGCCTTGTGATCCTCTCGTCGGTGGCGATGCTCCTCCTCGCGCGCGAGCCGCGGGCGGAGCCCGAGCCGATCCCGGAGTCGCTCCCGTTCTACATCCGCGCCAAGGACGCCCAGGTGGTCGAGTTCCGCCCGGCCCCGAGGCTCGCCGAGCTGCACCGGATCTCCGCCTGACTTTTCCACAGGCAGGGGCCAGGCCCCATGACGGAAACGCCACGACTTGGTGACCGAAGTGCGCGCGCTACGGTGAGGATGTGACGACGTTCAACCTCCGCCACGTGAAGCTTCGGAGCGGAGAGCAGTTCCGCGACGAGGTGGACGTGCAGCTCGAGCCACTCGTACTCGGCGGCCAGCAGTACCTGCCCGTCCCGGAAAGCGTGCCGGCGGAGCTGACGATCACGAAGGCGGCGACCGGGAGCGTCTACCAGCTCGCATTCCGGGCGCGGCTGCACGGGCCCTGCTTCCGCTGCCTGCGCGACGCGACGATCGACGAGTCGGTCGACGCGCGCGAGTACCAGGCGACGAATCCCGGCGACGACGAGGAGCTGCGCTCGCCCTACATCGACGACGACACGCTCGACCTCTCGGCGTGGGCGCGCGACTCGCTTGCCCTCGGGCTGCCGGACAAGATCCTGCACGACCCCGACTGCGCCGGCCTTTGCCCGGTGTGCGGCAAGGACCTGAACGAGGAGCCGCACACCCACGAGGACGTCGCCGCCGATCCCCGCTGGGCCGCACTCGACGAGCTCCGCGGCAAGCTCTAAGAGGCGCTAGCCGTCGATCGTCGACATGTTGGCGTAGCGGTCGCCGGCGGTCGCGTGCTTGGGGAACGCCTCCTCGATCCGCTCGAGATCCGCGTCCGTCAGCTCGACGCCCGATGCGCCCGCGTTCTCCTCGAGGTAGCTCCGACGCTTCGTCCCGGGGATCGGGACGACGTCCTCGCCGCGTGAGAGCACCCAGGCGAGCGCGAGCTCTGCGGGCGTGCAGCCCTTCTCGCGCGCGAGCTCCTCGACCTGTTCGACGAGGTCGAGATTCCGCTGGAAGTTCTCGCCGGCAAAGCGCGGGTTGGAGCGGCGGACGTCGCCCTCGTCGAAGTCCTCGGGCGAGCGGAACCGGCCGGTTAGAAAGCCGCGACCGAGCGGGCTGTAGGCGACGAAGCCGATGCCGATCTCTCGGACTGCCTCCAGCACCTCGTTGTCCTCGGGGTCGCGCGTCCAGAGCGAGTACTCGGTCTGGAGCGCCGTCACCGGGTGAACCGCGTGCGCGCGCCTGATCGTCTCCGGCGACGCCTCGGAGAGGCCGATGTGCCGCGTCTTGCCCGCCTCGACGAGCCCCGCCATCGCGCCGACGGTCTCCTCGATCGGCACCGTCTTGTCGACCCGGTGCAGGTAATAGAGATCGACGTGGTCGACGCCGAGCCGCGCGAGTGAGCGGTCCATCGCCTCGTGCACGTACTCCGGTCGACCGTTGACCCCGCGGAAGCCTTCCTCGCCCCAGCTTTGGCCGAACTTCGTCGCGAGCACCACCTCGTCGCGCCGGTCGGCAATCGCGCGGCCGACGAGCTCCTCGTTGTGGCCGAAGCCGTAGACGTCTGCAGTGTCGAGGAAGAAGATTCCGAGCTCGAGCGCCCGGTGGATCGTCGCGATCGACTCGTCCTCGTCGGTCTCGCCGTACCAGGCGGACATACCCATGCAGCCGAGGCCCTGCTCCGAGACGACAAGCCCTTGTCCAAGCGTGCGCGTGTCCATGGGGCCAGCGTACTTCTCGGCTATAGTTGCCGCCGGTCATGGCTGTCCCCAAGCGGAAAACCTCACAATCGCGCCGCGACAAGCGTCGCGCCACGCACGCGATCAGCGCGCCGCGCGTCAACGTCTGCCCCCAGTGCGGGCAGCCGAAGCGGCCGCACCACGTCTGCCCGACCTGCGGCACGTACAAGGGCCGCGAGGTCGAGCCGCTCCGCTTCGACGCTCCTTAGGCAATGACCCGCATCGCGGTCGACGCGATGGGTGGAGACCGGGGTCCCGCCGAGATCGTCGCGGGCGCCCTCGAGGCGCGGAGCGACGGGATCGAGATCGTCATCTTCGGCGATCCGTCGATCGACACGAAGGGCCTCGAGCTGCACCCGTCGAGCGGCGTGATCGAGATGCACGAGAAGCCGGCGGAAGCCGTCCGCGCGAAGCCGGACAGCTCGCTCGTCGCCTCCGTCCGCGCCGTCGCAGACGGCACGGCGGCCGCCGTCGTCTCGGCTGGGAACACCGGCGCCATGCTCGCTGCGGGCCTCCTCGAGCTCCGCCGCATCCCGGGCGTCATGCGTCCGGCGATCGCCGTGCCGATTCCGGCGCCGCGGGGGCCCTCGGTGCTGCTCGACGCCGGTGCGAACGCCGACGCGCGCCCGGAGCACCTGCTCCAGTTCGCGGCGATGGGCTCCGTCTTCGCAGAGGAGATTCTCGAAGTGACGAACCCCGAGGTGCGGCTTCTCTCGATCGGCGAGGAACCTGAGAAGGGCAATCAGCTCGTGCTGGACGCCCACGAGCTGCTGCGCGCGAGCGACCTCAACTTCAAAGGGAACACCGAGGGGCGTGACCTGCTCCGCGGCGCCGCCGACGTCGTCGTCACCGACGGCTTCACCGGCAACGTGACGCTCAAGCTGCTCGAGGGGACGATCCTCACCATCCTCGACACTTTCCGGGCGGAGATCACCGCGACGCCCACCGGCAAGCTCGGCGGCTTGCTCATCCGTCCGGCCGCGCGGCGGCTCCGCCACCGCCTCGATCCCGACACGTTCGGCGGCGCCTACCTTCTCGGCCTGCGCGGCCTCGCCGTGGTCGCGCACGGCAACTCCTCGCGGACGGCGATCGCGAACGCGATCCGCCTCGCGGCCCGCGGCGTCGAGCACGACGTCGTCGGCCGCCTCGCGTCGAAGCTTCCCCAGCGGACGGAGGTTGTATGATCGGCGCGCTTACGGCCCCCAACGATCAATTGAGGTGAAATGGCAGCGTCGCGCGAGGAAGTTTTCGAGCGGGTCAAGGAAGTCCTGACCGAGCAGCTCGGAATCGAGGAGGCGGACATCACGGAGGAGGCGTCGTTCCAGGAGGATCTCGACGCCGACTCGCTCGACCTCGTCGAGCTGATCATGGAGCTCGAGGACCAGTTCGGGATCAAGATCTCGGACGAGGACGCCCAGAAGATCACGACCGTCGGCCAGGCCGTCGACTACGTCTCAACGCACCAGTAGCGAGACGCGTCACCGAGAGCTTGCTCCGCTGATCGACGCGCTCCCGCCCGGCCGGGCGGTGATCGCGTTCACCCACGCGTCGTGGGCGTCGGACCGGACGGAGTCCTACGAGCGGCTCGAGTTTCTCGGCGACAGCGTTCTGGAGCTTGCGATTGCGCACGAGCTGTACGCGCGCTACCCCGACTTCTCGGAGGGGCGGCTCGCGAAGATCCGTTCGCACGTCGTTTCGCGCGCGAGCTGCGCGGTGGTGGCGCGCGAGCTCGACCTCGGCCGGCGACTCGGGCAGCACACGACGGATCTCCAGGCCGAGGAGATCGAGCGGCTCGCGAAGAACCGCAATGTACTGGCCGCGCTGCTCGAGGCGGTGCTCGGCGCGCTCTTCCTCGAACACGGCTTCGCCGCCGTCGAGGACGCGGTTGTCAACGCGTTCGCCTCGCGCATCGATTACGCACTGACGACCTACGTCGATCACAAGACGGAGCTCCAGGAAGCGCTCGCCCGCAGCGGCAGGCAGGTCGCCTACGTCGTGCTCTCCGCCGAAGGCCCTCCGCATGAGCGGCATTTCACCTGCGCCGCGATGGTCGACGGGGAGCAGCTCGGAGTCGGCGAAGGCCGGTCGAAGAAGGCGGCCGAGCAGGAGGCCGCCCGCGAGGCGCTCGAGAAGCTCGGCCCGGAGCTCGTCGCGTAGGGAAGGTTTCCGGGTTCCCGGCCGTCTGGTGAGCGTGGGGGACAAGGGCCCGACCAATTCCGAGCTCCGGCTGCTGAGGCTCGAGGCGGAGGAATCCCGGCTGGACGCGAAGAAGGGGATTCTGATCATCTTCGAGCCCGACGAGGACGCCCCCCTCGCACGCGACGACTCCGAGTAGCGGCGTCCGCGCGACTCGCTAGCCTGCTCCTCGGTGCATCTCCGCGCCGTAAAGCTCCGTGGCTTCAAGTCGTTTCCCGATCCGGTCGAGGTCCGCCTCGAGCCGGGCGTCGGCGTGATCGTCGGGCCGAACGGGTCCGGCAAGTCGAACGTCGCGGACGCGATCCGCTGGGCGGCCGGCTCGCTCAGCCCGAGCGAGCTGCGGGCCGAAAAGCCCGACGACGTGCTCTTCGCCGGCGCCAAGGACCGCGGCCCGGCGGACTTCTGCGAGGTCGAGCTGTTGTTCGACAACGAAGACGGCACCGGCCCTGTCGACTATTCCGAGCTCTCGATCACGCGGCGGCTTCACCGTGGCGGCGAGGGCCAGTACCTCGTCAACAAGACCGCCGTCCGGCGGCTCGACCTCGTCGAGTTGCTCGCGGACCTCGGGCTCGGCCAGGGGATGCACTCGATCATCGGCCAGGGCAAGGTCGAGGCGATTCTCGCCTCGAAGCCCGAGGAGCGGCGGGCCCTGATCGAGGAGGCCGCCGGCCTCGGGCGCTTCAAGGCCCGGCGCCATCGCGCCGAGCTGAAGCTCGCGCGCGTCGCGACGCAGGTCGAGCGCGCCCGCGATCTGGAGGAAGAGGTCAAGAAGCGGCTGCGCCCGCTCGCGTTGCAGGCGACGGCCGCCGAGCGTGCGGAGAAGCTGCGCGGCGAGATCGCCGAGCTCCGCGCGCGCATCGCCGAGCTCGACCTCGAGACGCTGGACGAGCGGCTCGCGGAAGCCGGCGAGCGCAAGACGGCGGCGGGCCTCGCACGCCGCGCCGCGGAAGAGAAGCTCGAAGCGGTGCTCGCCGAGCGCGGTCGCGCGGAGGAAGAGCTCGCCGATGCCGCCGGCAAGCGCGAGCAGGCGATGCAGGTGCTCTACCGCCTACGGAGCGCCGCCGAGCGGCTCGGGCTCCGGCGCGAGTCGACGACAGGGATGCTCGAGGAGGTGCGCGCCGAGCTCGCGGACGCGGAGTCCGACGCTGGGGATCCGAGTGTCGAGGTCGCGCAGCTCGAGCGGGCGGCGCTCGACGCGTCCGATGCCGCGCGTGTTGCGGCGGTGGAGCGCGAGACGCGGTCGGAGCGGGCCCGGCAGGCGCTGGCGCGGCTGCTCGCCGCGGAGAAGGTCCTCCGCGACGCCGCGCAGGTGAAGCTCGACGAGCTGCTGGCGCGGCGCGGAACGATCGAAGCCTACTTGACGGGCGCGGCGGGAGAGCGCGAGGCGGCGCTCGCGGTGTCGTACGAGCTGCGCAGCCGCGCCGCCCGCCTCGCCGTGCAGCGCGAGTCGGCGACCCGGCTGATTGCGCGCCTCCGTGCCGAGCTCGCCGAGGCGGAAGCAGACGCCGCGCGCCCCGGGCCGTCGCCGGAGGAGCTCGAGAAGCAGGCGCTCTATGCGCGCGCCGCGGCCCGCGAAGCGGCCCATCAGCGGGACACGCTCGCCGAGCGCGCGCTGACCGCGCAGGAGCGGCTCGCGACGCTCGAGCGCTCACTCGCCGAGCGCGAGGGAATTCCGCCGGCTGCCCGCGCGTTCGCCGAGCAGGGCGAGCGGCTCGCGATGTCGCTCCTCGACGTCGAGCCGGGAACCGAGCGGGCGGTCGCCGCCGCGCTCGGCCCGCGCGCGTCCGCGCTCGTCGCGCCGACCGCGAAGGCGGCGCTCGAGCTGCTGGAGCGTGCGGCCGCGGCCGGCCTCGGCTCGCTGCGGGTGCTCGCCGGACGCGATCCGCGCGAGCTCGTCCATGAGCTGCACGTCGTCGAGAAGGACGAGCTGCTCGCTTCGACGGTTCCCGCGGTGACGCGGGAGGGCTACGGCTTCGACCCGCAGCGCGGCGAGCTGTGGTTCGCAGGCGAGACCGCGGAGGCCTTGCTGCTCGAGCTCGAGGCGCGGCGGGCCGCGCTCGCCGACGAGGCGAAGTCGCTCGGCGACCAGGCGCGGCTCGCGGAACGCGCCGCCGAGGGCGCCGAGGAGCGCGCGGCAACGGCCGAGCAGGCATTCGCCGAGGCCGCGCCGCGCCTGAGGATCCGGCGCGCCGACGTCGGCACGCTGAAGGCGCTGCTCGCGGCGGGGAACCGGCTCGAACGGGCGCTCGAGGCGCTCGACCTCGCGGTCGATGTCGTCGAGGCGCCGCTTCGCTCGCGCGGGGAGGCCGGCGCCGACCGGACGGCAGCTCTCGGCGCGACGCTCCGCGAGCTCGGCGAGTCCGAGAGTGCGTTGCGCGGCTCGGTCGCCGCATACGCCGAAGGAGCAGCCACGGCCGAGCGCGATCTCGTCCGTCTCGGCGGCAAGCCCGTCGACGTCGAGCCCGGCGATGCGGAGACACTGCGCATGGAGACGCGTACCCTCGTCGCAGAAGCCGACGCGGCCGCGGCTGAGGCGGTCGAACTCGGCGAGAAGGCCCGCGCTGCCGAGTCGTTGCGCATCGACGCGGCCGTGCGTGCCGGTCGTCGCCGCGCGCGCCCGCACCAGCTCGCGCGCGTGCTCGCAGGCGCTGAGCGGCTCGATGCGACGCTCGCGGGTGCAGCAGACGCCGCTGCACGCTTCGAGGCTCCTCTTCGTGCACGTGTCGACGCCGGCGGTGCGCGCACCGGCGACCTCGGCGAGGAGCTGCGCCGGCTCGGAGCGGCCGAGGTCGAGCTCCGGCAGGGCCTGACCGATGCGTCGGCAAGCGTGTCGGCAATCGACGTCGAAGTTGCGCGAATCGAGGCCGAGGCCGACGAGGCGCGCCGCCGGCTCGAGCACGCAGGCACGGACGAGCGGGCCGAGGGAGAAAACCGCGACGAGCTCGCCGAGCGCGCGGAGCGGCTGGAGCGTCGCCGCGAGTCGCTGGGACAGGTGAACCCGCTGGCGAAGGAGGAGTACGACGCGGAGAAGGCGCGGCTCGAAGAGCTGGCGACGCAGCGCAAGGATCTCGAGCAGAGCCTCGTCGAGCTCGAGAAGCTGCGCGCCGAGCTGACCGAGACGGTCGAACGCCGCTTCGCCGAGACGTTCGACGCGGTGCAGAAGAACTTCGAGGAGGTCGCCTCGACGCTCTTCCCGGGCGGCGAGGGCCGCCTGCAGCTGACGATCTCCGACGACGAGGAGGAGCTGCCGGGCATCGAGGTCGAGCTGCGGCCGGCGGGCAAGAAGGTGCAGCGGCTGTCGCTCCTCTCCGGCGGCGAGAAGGCGCTCGGTGCGATCTCGTTCCTCTTTGCACTCTTCCTCGCGCGGCCGTGTCCGTTCTATTTGCTGGATGAGGTGGAGGCCGCGCTCGACGACACGAACATCGGCCGTTTCGTGACACTGCTGCGGCAGTACTCGGACCGAGCGCAGTTCGTCGTGATCACGCACCAGAAGCGGACGATGGAAGCCGCCGACGTGCTCTACGGCGTCACGATGGGCGGCGACGGCATCTCGCAGATCGTCTCGCGCCGCCTGCCGCGCGAAGAAGCAGAAGCGGTCTCAGCCGCGTAGCGCCGCGCGTCGCATTGCGTCGGACGTGACAGTGTCGCGAGCATTTCGTGGCGGTGCCTGGCACCGCTACGGAACCGTCACGGCTCGGCAGACGTGTCTCGGCGGGCTGAGCCCTTCCGGCTGCCGCCTTCGCTCCGCTTCGCGGCGTTGAGCTTCTCGATCCGCTCCAGCCGCTCCTCGAGCCATTCCTGGCTCGCCTGCTGGAAGCGGTTGAGCAGCTCGAGCTCCTCGTCGCTGTAGCCGGCGAAGCTCTTGAACGCCTCCTGGGGCGAGCCGTAGATCTGCTGCGAGAGCTCGCCCACGATCGGCGTCACCTCGATCAGCACGCGGCGGCGATCGTCCGGGTCGGCGAGGCGCCGCGCGTAGCCGGCGCGCTCGAGCCGGTCGACGAGCGTCGTGACCGCGCCGGTGGAGAGGCGGAGCTCCCGGGCGAGCTCCCCCGCCGTGATGCGGCCGTGCTGGTCGATCACGTCGAGCGCGCGCCCGTCCGTGAGGTTGATCCCGAGGTACTCCGCAGCCGCCTCGTCGAGCATCTGGGTCAGCACCTGATTCCTGCGCAGCAGGCCGATGCCCTCGTAGAAGCGTAGTTCTCTTGACATTCAAGTAGTTTGATAACTAAGATATCTGGCAATCGAAACAAAGCATAGGAGGTACCGATGCATTCGGCAATCGAGGCCGTTGGCCTCGTCAAGACGTATCCGAAGGACGTGCGGGCGCTCGACGGCGTCACGTTCTCGGTCGAGGAGGGAACCATCTTCGGCCTGCTCGGCCCGAACGGCGCCGGGAAGTCGACGACGGTGAAGATCCTCACGACCCTGACGACGCCGGACGAAGGCCGGGCGACGGTTGCCGGCCTGGACGTTCTCGGCGAGCCGCGGGCGGTGCGCCGCGCGATCGGCGCTGTCGGCCAGAAGCCCGGGGTCGACCCGGAAGCGACCGGCCGCGAGAACCTCCTGCTGCAGGGGGATCTCTACGGCATGGCGCGCGGCGACGCGCGGGCGCGCGCGGACGAGCTGCTCCGGCGGTTCGGCCTCGAGGGCGCAGCCGGACGGCTCGTACGCACGTACTCCGGCGGAATGCAGCGGCGGCTCGACGTCGCGGCCGGGTTGATGCACCGCCCGCAGGTGCTGTTCCTCGACGAGCCGACGACCGGGCTCGATCCCGAGGCGCGGGCGGAGATGTGGTCCGAGATCGAGCGGCTGGCCGCCGAGGAGGGCGTGACCGTGCTCCTCACGACGCACTACCTCGAGGAAGCCGACCGTCTCGCCAAGCGGCTCGCGATCGTCGATCGCGGACGCGTCGTCGCGGCCGGCACGCCGGACGAGCTGAAGAGCGAGCTTCGCGGCGACGCTCTCGTCGTCGAGCTGGACGGCCGCGTCGACGGCGCACTCGCCGCGCTCGCACAGGTCGCCGGTGTGCGCGAGCCGGTGCTCGACGGACGCGTCTTGCGCGCGCGTGCAAACGAAGGAGCGCGCGCCGTGCCCGCCGTTCTCGCCGCGCTCGAGACGGCCGGCGTGCCGGTTGTCGCTGCAACGGTCGCACGGCCTTCGCTCGACGACGTGTATCTGCGCTACGCCGGTCGTTCGTTCGACGCGGCCGACAAGCAGGAGGTCCACGCATGAGACTCGCGCTCCGTCAGACACTCGCCCTCACGAAGCGTCAGCTGCTTGCCCTGTGGCGGCAGCCCTGGTTCGTCGCGATCACCCTCGTGCAGCCGATCATCTGGCTGCTGCTCTTCGGCGCGATGTTCAAGCGCGTGGTCGAGATCCCCGGCTTCCACGGCGGCTCGTACATCGAGTTCCTGACGCCGGGGATCGTGATCATGAGCGCGCTCTTCTCGGCCGGCTGGCACGGGATGGGGGTGATCAACGCGCTCGAGCGCGGGATCATGGACCGCTTCATCGTCTCGCCGGTTTGGCGCGGGGCGCTGATCGCGTCGGGTCTCGTGCAGAGCGTCACGGTGATCATGATTCAGTCGCTCGTGATCATCGGGCTCGCGTTCGCGGTCGGCGCACGCTTCTCTGCGTCGTCTGTGCTGATGCAGCTCGCGCTCGCCGGCCTCCTCGGCGGTGCGGTCACCGCGCTCTCCGACGGGCTCGCGCTCGTCGCGCGCCAGGAGGAGACGCTGATCGGAGCCGTGCAGTTCGTCGTGCTGCCGGCGACATTCCTCTCATCCGGTCTGATGGCGGCGAACCTGCTGCCGGGCTGGATCCAGGACGTCGCGCGCTTCAACCCGGTCAACTGGGCGGTGGCGGCGTCTCGTGCCGCCGGCAGCGACTGGGCGCTTGTCGGGACGCGCGCCGCGCTGCTCGGCGGGCTCATGCTCGCGTCCGCCGTGCTCGCAACCCGCGCGTTCCGCGTGTACCAACGGGCGGTCTGACACGCGCGGCTATCGTCCGCCGCGTGGCGCGGAGCTGGTCGGAACTGCTGGGGGAGGCGAATGCCTCCCCCGAGCCGGAGGAGCAGCGGGCCGGCATGTTCTCGCGCCTGCGGGACTCGCTCTCGAAGTCGCGGCGCGCGCTCACCGAGCAGATCCAGGCGGCCGCGTTCGATCCCGGCGACGACCTCGCGTGGGAACGGCTGGAGGAAGCGCTGATCCAGGCCGACGTCGGCGTGCCTGCGACAGCCGAGCTCGTCCGCAGGCTCGAGGCGCGCGGCGAGCTCGGCGACCTCGGCACCGCGCTCGCCGAGGAGGCCGCGCAGCTGCTCGGTGAGCCCGGCACGCTCAACGTGACCGCGAACCCGACCGTGATCCTCGTCGTCGGCGTCAACGGCACCGGCAAGACGACGACGATCGGCAAGCTCGCGTCGAAGCTGGCGCAGCACGGCCACTCGGTCGTCGTCGCGGCGGCCGACACGTTCCGCGCGGCGGCGGAGGAGCAGCTCGAGATCTGGGCACAGCGCGCCGGCGCAGACTTCGTCGGCTCGGAACGTGGCGGCGATCCTGCGGCCGTCGCCTACGACGCGATCGAAGCGGCCCAGGCGCGGGGGCGCGACGTCGTGATCGTCGACACCGCAGGCCGGCTGCACACGCAGACGAATCTGATGGAGGAGCTCGCGAAGGTGCGGCGCGTCATCGAGGGCAGGCTCGAGGGAGCCCCCCACGAGACGCTGCTCGTCGTCGACGCGACCACGGGTCAGAACGGCCTGCAGCAGGCGAAGCTCTTCGGCGAGACCGCGGGCGTCACCGGTGTCGTGCTGACGAAGCTCGACGGCTCGGCGAAGGGCGGCGTCGCGATTCCGATCGCATACGAGCTCGGCCTGCCCGTGAAGCTCATCGGCGTGGGGGAGCAGCTCGACGACCTCCGTCCGTTCGACCCGCACGACTTCGCCCGCGCACTGGTCGGCGGTTAGCGCCCACAAAACCCTCGACTGAACGCGACCGGCGTCTGCATGCGCTCCGGTGGAAGCTCCTCGATCGTGCCGCCGGGACCGCGTTCATACGCCGGAACGTCGACACCGCTCGGCGAGATCAGGCCGAAGCAGGCGAGCGCCGCCGGCAACTGAGTCTCCGGATGCATCTCGCGCGCGTGCTCCCAGTAGCCGACGATCTGCTGCACCGGCGCGGCCGGCACGAGCGAGACGACCCGGTCGTAGAAGACGCCGGTCTCCTCTGCCTGGTCGGTAATGACGGAGTCGCGGTGGCTCCACCACAACTGGATCGGGACACCGCTCCGCGCGATCGCGCGCACGCGGGAGATCGGACTGCGTGCTGCGTACGCGCTGGGAACCTGCGCCGGCGTGCCGCCGAACTCGACGCGCGCCAACCCCGGCAGGTGCTCCTCCCCCGGCGTGACGTGCCACACGCGATACCGCGCCGCCATGTCGGTCACCGGATCGAACGCGGCGACGCCGGCGAGTCGTAGCGTGCCGCGCGCGGCGAGCAGGAGCACCTCCTGAGCGCCCATGCTGTCGCCGATCCCGTACACGCGGCGCGGGTCGAGACGCAGCCATGGGATCGCGTGCCGTGCAAACGCCGGCATGCGCGCGAGGTCGTCGATCTGGCCCGCGAAGCCCCAGGAGTAGAACGGCAAGCGCCGCCCGTGGCCGTCCGGCGAGATGAGCGCGAACGGACCGCGCGCCGGCAGGCTCCCCCAGAAGCGCAGGTTGTACGAACCGCTGACGCCGCGGCCGTGCGGCGAGATGACGACCGGAATCGCCGGGTGCCGGCGCTTGCCGTACCACGCCGGCAGCACGACGTACGCCTTCCGAATGGCCCCGGCATGGCTGCGGTAGGTGAACGTGAGCATCCGCACGCCGCCCTGCGGCGAGGCTTCTGCACGCGGCACTGCGACGAGCGCAATCGCGAGCAGCAGCAGCAGCAGGATGCGGACGGTCACCGGCATTCCTGTACCCGTTTGGCCGCAAGTACACTGGGCGGCCGATGTTCGACGCCCTCGCGGACAAGCTCCAGAACGCCCTCGGCGACCTCAAGGGTCGCGGGACGCTGGACGAGGAGACGATCTCGCGCGCGATGCGCGAGGTCCGCCTCGCCCTGCTCGAGGCCGACGTCAACTTCGACGTCGTCAAGCAGTTCGTCGCGCAGGTCCGCGAGCGCGCGCTCGGTGTGGCCGTGCAGAAGAGCCTCACGCCCGGCCAGCAGGTCGTGAAGATCGTCCACGAAGAGCTGACCGAGCTGATGGGCGCCGGCTCGTCGCAGATCGCGTTCTCGCAGCGGCCGCCGACGACGATCCTGCTCGCGGGCCTGCAGGGCTCGGGCAAGACGACGGCCGCCGGCAAGCTTGCGCTGCTGCTCAAGAACGACGGCAAGAAGCCTGCGCTCGTCGCCGCCGATCTGCAGCGGCCGGCCGCGATCGACCAGCTGGTCCAGCTCGGTGCGCAGGTCGACGTTCCGGTCTATGCCGACGAGCGCGGCGATCCGGTGAAGGCGGTGCGCGAGGGGATCGACCGCGCTCGCGCCGACGGACGCGACGTCGTGATCCTCGACACCGCGGGCCGGCTGCACGTCGACGAGCCGCTGATGGAAGAGCTCGCCGCCGTGCGCCGCGAGGCGAAGCCGACGAACGTCCTGCTCGTGCTCGACGCGATGACCGGCCAGGAGGCGGTGAACGTCGCGAAGGCGTTCCAGGAGCGCATCGACTTCGACGGCGTGCTGATGACGAAGCTCGACGGCGACGCGCGCGGCGGCGCCGCGCTCTCGGTCAAGGCGGTGACCGGCAAGCCGATCAAGCTTGCGTCGGTCGGCGAGAAGCTCGATGCACTCGAGTGGTTCCACCCGGATCGCATGGCCGGCCGCATCCTCGGCATGGGCGACGTCATGACGCTGATCGAGCGCGCCGAAGCCGCGGTGGAGGACGACGAGAAGGACGAGCTCGAGCGCCGGATGATGAAGGGCGAGTTCAGCTTCGACGACTTTCTGAAGAGCTACAAGATGCTGCGGCGGATGGGCCCGCTGCAGGGCGTTCTGAAGATGATCCCGGGGCTCGGGAAGCAGCTCGAGGGGCTCGACCAGGTCGACGAGCGCCAGCTCGCCCAGGTCGAGGCGATCATCCTCTCGATGACGCCGCACGAGCGACGCGTTCCCCACGTGATCGACGGGTCGCGACGGAAGCGCATCGCCGCCGGCAGCGGCACCACGGTCGAGCAGGTGAACCAGCTGATCGAGGGCCGAAAGCAGATGGCGAAGATGATGAAGATGATGGGATCCGGCAAGATGCCCTCGCTGCCAGGCACCATGCCCCAGGCGTCGAGCGGAAAGCCCCGCCCGAGCGCCACCCGAAAGTCCAGTAGCAAGCGAAAAAAGCGAGCGAAGAGGTAAGCGAATGGCTGTGAAATTGAGGCTCACGCGGGTCGGGTCGAAGAAGAACCCGATCTACCGCGTCGTCGCCGCCGACTCGCGCTCGCCGCGCGACGGCAAGTTCATCGAGATCGTCGGGCGCTACAACCCGCAGACCGAGCCGTCGCTCATCGAGCTCGACGAGGACAAGGTGCGCGGCTGGCTGCAGAAGGGTGCCCAGCCGACGGAGCCGGTGTCCCGGCTCCTGAAGGCCAAGGGCATTCAATAGCCGATGGCCGAGCTGCTCGTGGAGCTCGCGCGGCGGCTCGTCGACGAGCCGGACGCGGTGCGCGTCGAGCAGGTCGATGGGGATGACGGCTCGCTCGTCTTCCGGCTGCACGTCGCCGAAGGCGACGTCGGCAAGGTGATCGGGCGTCAGGGCCGCATCGCGCGCGCCCTGCGCACCGTCGTGCGCGCCGGCGGGCCCCAAGCGGGACGCCGGCTGCAGCTCGAAATCGTCGGCTAGTGCTTGCGACGCTGTACGACGTGCACGGGAATCTCCCGGCACTGGAAGCCGTCCTGCGTGAGGTACCCGAGGACGCGCTGATCGTCGTGGGAGGTGACGTGGCGATGGGGCCGTTCCCGCAGGAGAGCGTCGACCGGCTGCGTGCGCTCGGCGATCGCGTCAAGTGGATTCGGGGCAACGCCGACCGGGAGCTCGTACCGGGTGAGGAAGGGCTTGCGCCTGCGGAGGCTCTCGAGTGGGCGCGAGCGAGGCTTACGCCGGAAACGGTCGAGTGGCTGGGTCGGCTGTCGCCGACCCTCGTGTGGGAAGGCGTTCTCTATTGCCACGCGACACCGCGCAACGACGTCGACATCTTCACCGAGCGGACGCCTGAAGAACGAGTCGCGCCGCTCTTCGCCGATGTCGAGCAGAACGTCGTCGTGTGCGGGCACACGCACATGCAGTTCGACCGAACGATCGCCGGGAAGCGCGTCGTCAACTCCGGCAGCGTCGGCATGTCGTACGACGAGCCGCACGGGGCGTACTGGCGGCTCGACCTCGAGCCGCGCTACACGCCGTATGAGCTCGACACCGGCGACTGGCCGCTCGAGTGGCCGTCGCTCTCGCGGGAAGAGGCGGTCACCTTCTTCACGTCGCGTGGCCTCTGAGCTCGTCCCGATCGGTCGCGTCGGCCGGCCGCACGGGCTCGACGGATCGTTCTTCGTCGAAGGGCCGAGCGACCGGGCGGACGCGTTCGCGAAGGGCGGCACCGTCTACGTCGACGGCGAGCCCGCAAAGATCGCCGTGTCGAAGCGCGGCTCTCAGGGCCGGCCGGTGATCCGGCTCGACCGCCGGGTCGACCGCGGCGCGACGCTCGCCGTGCCGCGGGAGGCGCTGCCGCCGCTCGAGCCGGACGAGTACTACGCCTTCCAGCTCGTCGGCCTCGTGGTCGAGGAGGAGGGGGGACGGGTGGTCGGGCGCGTGCGCGACGTGCTCGACTACCCTGCGAACGACGTGCTCGAGCTCGATTCGGGCGTCTCCCTCCCGCTGGTCGAGGCCTGCGTGCGGCAGGTGGATCTCGAAGGCGGCCGAATCGTTATTGCGCCAGGTTTTGCAGACCCCGAATGAGAATCGACGTCTTCACCCTCGTCCCCCATGCGTACGCGTGGATGACGGAGCAGCGGCCCATGGCCGCAGTGCTCGGCACGGAGCTCGAGCTGCGGCTGATCAACTACCGCGACACGACGCCGCTGCGCGCCGGACAGGTCGATGACGAGCCGTACGGCGGCGGTGCCGGGATGGTGCTGCGGGTCGACGTCGTCGCGACGGCGCTCGAGGCGGTCTACGGCGACAAGCCGCCCCGCCGCGTGATCGCACTCACCCCGCAAGGGCGGCCGCTCACGCAGGCGATCGTCGAGGAGCTGGCGCAGGAGGAGCACGTGACGCTCCTCTCGGCGCGCTTCGAGGGCTTCGACGAGCGCATCGTCGAGCATCTCGCGACCGAGGCGATCTCGATCGGGCCGTACGTCCTCTCGAACGGCGACCTGCCGGCGATGGTCCTCCTCGACGCGGTCGCGCGGCGGCTGCCCGGCGCGCTCGCGGAGGGCTCCGGCGAGCTCGAGAGCTTCTCCGAGGAGCTCGGCGGCGGGCTCGAGTACCCGCACTACACGCGCCCGGCCGAGTTTCGCGGGTGGACGGTGCCGGACGTGCTCCTCTCGGGCGACCACGCGAAGATCGAGGCCTGGCGCAGGGAGCGGGTGCGATGAGGGATCCGCTCGGACGGCTCTTGCCGGGTCTGCCGCGCTCCGTGCGCGTCGTGCTCGACTGGGTGCTGACGATCGCCGGCGCGATCCTGATCGTCGTCGCGCTCAAGGCGTGGGTCGTCAACCCGTACCGGATCCCGTCGTCCTCGATGGAGCCGACGCTCCACTGCGCCAAGCCGGCGCCGGGCTGCGAGGCGCGCTTCAGCGACCGGGTGCTCGCGAACCGCTTCGTCTACCACTTCCGCAACCCGAAGCGGGGCGAGATCATCGTCTTCAAGACGCCGCCCGAGGCGAAGGTCCGCTGCGGCGCCGGCGGCACCTTCGTGAAGCGGCTGATCGGCCTGCCGGGGGAGCTCGTGAGCGAGCGGGACGGCTACATCTACATCGACGGCCGGCGGCTCGAGGAGCCGTACATCAACGCGGACCGGCGCGACCACGAGCCGCCCCGCACATGGCCCCGCATTCCGACGGGCCAGTACTTCTTCATGGGCGACAACCGCTCCCAGTCCTGCGATTCCCGGGTCTGGGGACCGGTGCCGCGGGCGAACCTGATCGGCGAGGTCTTCTTCGTCTACTGGCCGCCGAATCGACTGGGTTTCCGCTAACCTTGCCCCTCGGCCCGCCGGGCCACTCTTTCGGTATGAGCAACGTCATCGAGTCGATCGAGCGCGCCCAGCTGCGCAAGGTGCCCCGGTTCAAGGCCGGGGACACGGTCCGCGTTCACTTCCAGGTGATCGAGGGTGCGCGCCGCCGCGTCCAGGTCTACGAAGGCATCGTGATCAAGCGGCAGGGCTCGGGCGCCCGCGAGAGCTTCACGGTGCGGAAGCAGTCTTTCGGGGTCGGCGTCGAGCGGACGTTCCCGCTCCACTCGCCGAAGATCGAGAAGATCGAGGTCACGGCGATCGGCGACGTGAACCGCGCGAAGCTCTATTACCTCCGCGGTCGTGTCGGCAAGAAGGCCCGCGTCCGCGAGAAGCGCTACGGCACCGGCCCGCAGGCCGAGAGAGATATCGTCGAGACGACGCCCGAGGTGCCGGATGAGGAGCCGACGCCGACCGAGGAGGCGGAGCGCGCCGCCGAGGTCGAGCCGGTTGACGAGACGGTCGCCGACGAGCCGGTCGCCGAAGAGGCGCCCGAGGTCGAAGCCGAGGCCGAGGCGGACACCGCCTCGACCCGCCAGTAGTCGCCGGCTGACCCTCGCGCTATCCTCGGCCGCGTGAAGCGGACCGGGCAGAGGCTCCTGAAGTTCGACCGAAACCTCGGCGCCCGCTACGTCGCAGGAACCGACGAGGCCGGTCGCGGCTCGCTTGCCGGGCCGCTCGTCGTCGCCGGCGTGCTCCTCGACTACGCGTGCCTGAAGGAGCACAAGGTGCGGCCGCTGACCTACCTGAACGACTCGAAGCAGCTGCCCGCGGTCGAGCGAGAGGAGCTGTTCCATGCCGTGCTCGCCTGCGCGGAGAAGGTCGCGGTGCGCGTGATCCCTCCGGGCGACATCGACCGGATCGGCTTGCACAAGTCGAACCTCGCCGGACTGCGCGCAATGCTGCACGCGCTCGCGCCGCCCGCCGAGGCGTGCCTCGTCGACGGCTTCCGTCTGGGGCCGAGCGCACCGGAGCACACGGCGGTCGTCGACGGCGACACGAAGAGCGCTGCGATCGCTGCTGCGTCGATCATCGCGAAGGTCACGCGCGACCGGCTCATGCGCAGGCTCGACGCGCTCTATCCCGCGTACGGGTTCGCGCAGCATGTCGGCTACATCACTCCACAGCACTCCGCCGTGGTGCGCGAGCGTGGACCGTCGGCCGTTCACCGGCTGTCGTTCCAGGCGCTCTGCTATCAGTGAACGATGCCGAGCGCCGTGCCGCGCGCTGGTACCGGCTGCGCGGCTGGCGGATTCTCGGCACGAACGTCTGGGCTGCGGGCAACGAGCTCGACCTGATCGCGCGGCGCGGGCGGCAGCTGCGCTTCATCGAGGTGAAGGAGAAGCGAAGTCCGGCATACGGCGATCCGCGCGAGGCCGTTACCGAGGAGAAGCAGCGGCGGGTCCGGCGCGCCGCCGAGGCGTGGCTCGCGTCGAGGCCGGAGCTCGACGGTCTCCGCGTCGGCTTCGACGTCGTCGCGGTGCGCGAGGGCCGGCTCGAGCGGCTCGCAGACGTGTTCTAGCGGAGGCTTAGCGTTGCTGCAGCGGCCTCGAGCTTGTCGGCCAGCAACTCCAACTCGACGAACGGCCGACTCGTCCAGCACGTCTGCGCCGTCGATGCGCACCGTCGCGCCCTCGAGCTCGGCGAGCAGCGCGTCGAGCGCCTCGATCGGGTCGACGGGCCCGGAGATGGTCGCCGCCGGCGGGATCGCCTCGGCGATCACCCGCACCGGCTCCGGAGCCCGGCGCCACCGCAGCAGGAGGACGGCGGTCACGAGGAGCGCAGGGAGAAAGAGCAGCGCGGACAGCACCACGGCCACTCTAGGATCAGCGTATGACGGAGGCTCGGCTGGTCGAGAGCGAGAGCGGCGGCCTGATTCCTGAGGGGGAGGGCTGGTTCGTCCTGAACGCGAAGGACGCACGCTGGCTCAGCGGCGAGCTCGGCGCCTACGTGCCCTGGGAGGGCCGCGACGCCGCCCGCTTTCCACAGCTCGGCATCAACCTCAACGTCATGAAGCCCGGCGAGGCGATGACGATGTACCACTACGAGAACGCGCAGGAGGACTTTCTCGTGCTCCACGGGGAGTGCCTGCTGATCGTGGACGGTGCGGAGCGGCCGCTGCGGCAGTGGGATCTCTTCCACTGCCCGGCCGGCGTCGCGCACGCGGTGGTCGGCGCAGGCGACGGTCCGTGCCTCGTGCTCGCCGTCGGGGCGCGCACCGGTTCTGAGGACGACGGCGCGCACTATCCGGCCGATCCGGTCGCGCAGCGCCATAAGACGGGTCTGGCCGAAGCTACGGACTCGCCGCAGGAGGCGTACAAGCAGTTCAGCTTCGAGTGGGGGCCGTACCGCGAGGGCTGGCTGCCCGAGTGAGCCACCGCGAACACCAAGAGACCACGCCTCCTCGCTAGGGCTTCGCCGGCCTGCGTCGAAGACCCGTGCTGTGGCTGTCACACAGGATGAGCTGTACGCAGGGTTGGACCTCGAGCTCTCGTGGTCCGAGCGCGACCTGCCCGAGTACGTGCGGACGAAGCACGTGCACCGCCTGCACCCGTATCACGGGAAGTTCATCCCGCAGCTCGTCGAGGTGCTGCTCGAGCGGTACTTCACGCGCGGCGCGCACGTGCTCGACCCGTTCGCCGGATCCGGGACGACGCTCGTGCAGGCACTCGAGTCCGGCCTCGACGCGACGGGCGCGGAGCTCGCCGCGTTCAACTGCTTGCTGATCGGCGTCAAGACGGCGCACTACGACGTCGAAGCGCTCGGAGGGGAGCTACGCGCCGCGTACGCTCGGCTCGACTCGCTGCCGACGAAACGTCGAGCGACCAGCGCATACGTGCGTCGCTGGTACGCGGCGGGCGCGTTGTCGGAGCTGCTCGCATTTCGCGACCTCCTCGAGGAGTACGAGCACCGCGACGTTCTCCGGGTAATCCTGTCGCGGGCTGCTCGCTCGGCGCGCCGCGCCGCGCACTTCGATCTCGAGGCGCCGCGCGAGCCGCAGACCGGTGAGTACTGGTGTCACAAGCACAAACGCATGTGCAAGCCCGTCGAGACCGCTGCCGGTTTCCTGCGCCGCTACACACTCGACACCCTCGCGCGCGTCGAGGAGTTTGCCCGGGTGCGCGACTCGGGGCGCACTGCACACGTTCTGCACGGCGACTCTCGGACGGTGGCGTACGGCACGACGTTCGACGGCGTCGTCACGTCGCCGCCGTATCCCGGTTTGATCGACTACCACGAGCAGCATCGCTACGCGTACGAGCTGCTCGGGCTGGACGACGCACGCGAGCTCGAGCTCGGCGCCGCAGAGGCGGGTACATCGCGCGCTTCGATCGAAGCGTATCGCGACGGCATCGCGCGTGCGCTCGCGAACGCCGCTGACGCGCTCACTCCCGGCGCGCCGCTCTGCATCGTGGTCAACGATCGCCGCGACCTCTATCCGGCGATCCTCGGCCGCGCGGGCCTGCGCCTCGAGGAGCGGCTGCGCCGCCACGTGAACCGCCGCACCGGCCGCCGCGCCGGCGAGTACTTCGAAGATGTGCTCGTCGTACAAAAGGCCTGAGTCCGCTCGACGTTCGCTCCTCGCGGCTGGTAGAGATGGCGCATGGCCCCTAACGTGCCCGACGGCCGCGACGGGACGGCGCTCGCAGGCCTGCGTCTCGCGCTCGAGCGTGCCGGCTACACGGCCGAGCGGGTCGAGGAGCGGCTCGGAACGCACGAGCTCTCGTCGCGACCGATCGATACGGCCGTACACCTGCACAGGCTGGACGGGAGTGACTCCTTCTCGACGCTCGCACGGCTCTTCCTGCTCGGGGACGATGTGGAGGTCGAGCGCATCGAGGAAGCCGTTGCGCCTCTGTGGACCGAGCAGCTTGCGGCCCTCGGGCTGGTCGCGGCTGTGGGCGAAACGATGCGCGCCCTCGTTCGGCTGGTGCCCCACGGCGACTACTACGTCGCCTCCGACGCGGGCCCCGAGAGCGGGGAGGACGTTCCGTTCGACCACGTCCCCGGGATCCAGGCGCCGTCGGTGACCCTCGCAAAGCTGGCAGTCCGGCGGCCGTGCGCCCGCGCCCTCGATCTCGGAACCGGCTGCGGAATCCAGGCGTTGCTCGCGGCCAAGCACGCCGAGCGGGTGGTCGCGACGGACGTGAACCCGCGTGCGCTCGGGCTCGCGGCATTCAACGCCGCGCTGAACGGCATCCACACGATCGAGTTCCGGCTGGGCGACGGCTTCGAGCCGGTGCAGGGCGAGCGGTTCGACCTCATCGTCGCGAACCCGCCCTACGTGATCTCGCCCGACGCTTCATATGCCTACCGTGACAGCGGTCTTCCCGCGGACGAGCTCTGTCACCGGGTCGTGGAGGGCGCGGCCACGCACTTGACCGAGGGAGGGTTCGCGCACCTGCTCGTGAGCTGGGTGCACGCAGTCGACGGAGACTGGGCCGAGCCGCTCGGTGCATGGGTCGACGGGAGCGGCTGCGACGCGTGGCTTCTCCACTACCGGACGAGCGACCCGGTGGCGCACGCCGCCGGCTGGCTGCGCCCGCTCGGCGAAAGCGATCCGGATCGCTACGACGAGGCGCTCGACCGCTGGCTCGAGTACCTCGCTCGGCTGCGGATCGAGGCGATCGGATACGGAGCCGTTGTGCTCCGACGGCGTGAAGGCGGTCGCAACTGGATCCGCACCGACCCGCTTCCTCTCGACCGGCTCGAACCCGCCGGCGAGCACACGCTGCGCGTGTTCGCAGCGCAGGACGTGCTCGGACGCCTCGACGACGAGCGACTGCTCGACCTTCCGCTCGCGCTCACGGAGAACCACCGTCTCCAGCAGACGCTCGTCGCTCGCGGCGGCCTCGTGGTCGAGAGCCAGACGCTCCAGCTGACCGAGGGATTGTCCTTCGCCGTGGGAGTCGACCGGCACACGGTGTCGCTCCTACCGCACTTCGACGGTCGGCGCACCCTTCGCGACGTGCTCGAGCTCGCGCGCCGAACGTTCGAGCTCGAGCCCGAGGAGCAGGAACGGTTCGTTCCTGCCGCGATCCCGGTCGTCAGGCGGCTCGTGGAGCTCGGCTTTCTCGAGCCGCTGTAGAGCGCCTACACCTTCTTGTTGGCCTTGACGTCCCAGCCGGTCTTCACCGGTTGGGCGAGCGAGCCGTCGGGACTCTGTGGCCGGTACTCCATCTCGATCCGGCTGAAATTGAACGCGACCTGATCGGTCGGCTCGACATCGTTGCCGGCGGACGTGTGGTACGAGGACACAAGCAAGTCGGTGAACTTGAAGACGAGGAATTCGAGCTGTGCTTTGCCCGCCTTCCTCGCCGTCAAGATCGCCTGCTTGAGGTGCTGTCCGGTCGCACAGGCGAGTAGCAGCAGCGGCGAAGCCTTGTTCATCTTCATCACGACATGCAGGTCCTCCACGTGGACCTTGCCCGCACCGCCGCCTCCACCGGCGACCGGCGCAGCGGCGGCCGTCTCGCCCCAGCCGAACGACTCGAGGTCGATCTCGCCCTTGTGCTTCGCGTCGCGCGACTCGCCCTGGATGCCGTCGATCTTGAGGAAGAGGTCAACTCCTGCGGCCATCGCTCACCTCCGAGCTCGAACTCTGGGGGGCGCGCCGCACTCGCCGGCCCGACCGTACCACGCTTGACCAGAACGTGGGCCGGCCAGGGCCCTGCCGGTCAGCAGGGCCCTGGCCGCGGTTATGCCTTGGTTTCCGTCGCCGCGGCTGTGATGCTCGCGGAGCCGGCTGACGGTGTGAGAACCGTTGTGTGTCCGTCGTCCCACTGGACTCGAACCCGCAGCGGATCCTCGCGGAGGATCTCCTCGACCACGCCTGTGCGGCCTGCCTGTCCCGCCCGTTCCGACTCGACGACGATCCGGTCTCCGACATGAGCCCTCATCTGACCTCCTTGATTCGGGCCAATCCGTGCTGCTCGGCAGGCTAGCGCGATCTCGCACGCTTTGTGGACTCCTCGTGCAGAAGGCCTGACGAAGTCGTGTGCATTCGCCGCGTAGCGTCGGCTGTGTGCTTGCACGTGCAGTCACGCATGCGCTTGTCGGCCTCGAGCCCCGGCGCGTCGAGGTCGAAGCTCATGTAAAGGACGGCTTACCGGCCTTCGTGATCGTCGGCCTGCCCGACCGAGCCTGCGCAGAGGCGAGGCAGCGCGTCAAAGCGGGGATCACGTCGGCCGAGCTCCAGTTTCCTCGCGGCCGGGTCACGGTGAACCTCGCGCCGGCCGGCCTGCGGAAGGAGGGCTCCGGCTACGACCTTCCGATCGCCCTCGCGGTGCTCGCAGCCTCGAAGCAGCTGCCGCACGACGAGCTCGACCGGCACGCGGCCGTCGGCGAACTCGCGCTCGACGGCCGGCTGCGACGAGTCGTAGGCGTGCTCGCCGTCGCCGAGGGCGCCCGGCGAATGGGGCTCGAGCGCGTGCTCTGCCCGAGCGACTCCGCGGCCGAGGCGGCGCTCGCGGGCGTTGAGCCGATCCCCGTTCGCCATCTGGCCGACGCAGTTGCCTACTTGCGGGGCGAGCTCGAGCCCGACCCGATCGTGCCGCCCCGAGCACGCCCGCCGGGGCAGGAGCTCGATCTCGCCGACGTCCGCGGCCAGGAGCGGGCTCGACGCGCGCTCGAGATCGCAGCGGCCGGGGCGCACAACCTCCTGCTCGCGGGCCCGCCGGGGACCGGGAAGACGATGCTCGCGCGCCGACTCCCCGGCCTCCTGCCGCCGCTCGACGGCCCGCAGGCGCTCGAGGTGACCCGCATCCACTCGGTCGCCGGGCTGCTTGCGCTCGACCAGCCGCTCGTCGAGCGGCCGCCGTTTCGCGCTCCGCACCACAGTGCCTCGACGGCGGCTGTGATCGGCGGCGGCCCCGGGTCATATTGATCGCTCGCGCAGCAGGCCGCGCGATCTTCCCGGCGCGGTTTCAGCTCGTTGCAACGATGAACTTGTGCCCGTGCGGCGCGCGCGGAGACCCGGCGGTATCGTGCTCGTGCTCGTCGCAGCGGCTTGCGGCGTATCGCGACAAGCTCTCGCGCGCGCTGCTCGACCGCTTCGACCTCGTGGTGACGGTGCCGCGCCCGCGGGCCGCCGAGCTCGCCGCCGGGGCGGCCGAAGCATCGGCGCCGGTTGCCGCACGCGTGGCGGGTGCGCGCACGCGGCTGGGTGGGTCGGCGCTCCGGCGCACGCCGGATGCCGACGAGCTGCTGTCTCGCGCCGTCGAGCGGCTGCCGCTTTCGGGCCGCGGCCGCGCGCGCGTCGCACGGGTCTCGCGCACGATCGCCGCGCTCGCAGGCGCGGAGCGCGTCGACGGAGAACACGTGGCCGAGGCGCTCGCGTATCGCTCGCCGCAGGAGCTCGCGGCGTGACCGAGCTCGCGCTGGCCGTCTTCGCGTCCGAGACCGGAACGCACCTCCTGCGCCCGCCGCCCGGCCGGCGCTGGTGGTCACATCTGCGGAGCTTCGATGCGCGCGCCTACGAGCAGCGGCTCGCCGCGTCCGGCGTCCGCTTCCTCGCGCGCGGTCGGCGAGCAGCTTCCCGCCGCTCCTGGGAGCGATCCACGATCCGCCGGCGGGCCTCTTCGTGCGCGGCGCAGCGGAGCTCGAGCTCCTTTCGCGGCCTTCCGTCGCCGTCGTCGGCGCACGCGCCTGCTCCGGCTATGGCGCGTCCGTTGCTCGGTCGCTCGGCCGGGAGCTCGCGCGCGCCGGCCTTGCCGTCGTCTCGGGCATGGCGCGCGGCGTCGACGCCGAGGCACACCGCGGCGCGCTCGAGGCGGGCGGGGCGACGGTCGCCGTGCTGGGGTGCGGTATCGACCGCGACTACCCGGCCGCCCATGCCGAGCTCGCCCGGCGCATCGCGGCGACCGGCATTCTCGTCTCGGAGTACGCGCCGGGCGTCGAGCCTGCCCCGTGGCGGTTCCCCGCTCGCAACCGCATCGTCGCCGGCCTTTGCGCGGCGACCGTCGTCGTCGAGGCGCGTGAGCGCTCCGGCGCCTTGATCACGGCGGATCTCGCGCTCGAGGAGGGACGGGAGGTTCTCACGGTGCCGGGTGAGATCACCTCTGCCCTCTCCGCCGGCACGAACGCGCTGCTGAAGCTCGGGGCCTCGCCGCTGACCGGCGCGGCCGACGTGCTCGAGTGCTTCGGCATCGCGCCGGCCGAGCCGCGGGTTGCGTCCTCAGGGCTCCTCGACCTGCTGCCGGCCACTGCGGACGAGCTCGTCCGGCGGACCGGGCGCCCGGCGGCCGAGGTAGCCCGGGAGCTCGTCGAGCTCGAGCTCGACGGGCTCGTCTGCGCCCACGACGGGCTCTACCGCGTCCAGTGATGCCGCGTCGCGACCGAGCAGGGTTCGTTGATCAGAAGCCGCTGAGTGGCGCAACCGGGGGCTCGATCAGCTCGCTCGGTTCCCGAGCCGGCCCAGACGTGGCCTCGATCAGATTGCGAATCTCCCGCACCGCCACCGAGAGCATCGCGAGGTCGTAGGCGTTCCCGGACTTGACGTCTGTCAGCACCTGCAGGCACCGCTCGACCGGCTCGGCGTTGTGCGCGATCCAGGCGCTGACCCGCTCTGGGACCGGGCCTTTCCCGGACTCTCGCAGCACGTCGGCGGTGAGCGCGCGCTGCTCGTTGTGGAGGTCCTCCCACAACGCGCGGCGGGCGAGCGCGTCCCAGCGCTCCTCACGGGGAAGTGCGGCGATGCGCTCGCGAACTGAGTGCAGCTCGAGCCGGGCGCCGATCTCGAAATAGACTCCTGCGACCTCGTCAAAGCTCAGGCCCGTCGCCGCTGCGACCTCGACGAGGTCGAGAGCAGCAACAAGGGTGTCGAGGTGTGCGACCCGGTTCGCAAGGGCGGGTGAGACGCCGGCGCCGGCGAGCTCCTCGGCCGCCGCTTGGGCCGCGGCTCGGTCGGCGGCGGGGAGGAGGGTGGAACCGGCCTCCGCGAGTGCCGCCGCTCCGGGGGCGAAGTGCGAGATCGCTGCCGCGATGTCGAGGGGCCGTGGTTGGTGCCGGAGGAGCCAGCGGGTGGCTCGCTCCAGCAAGACCCGCACCCTGAGGAGCATGGCGATCTGTGTCTGCGCCGCGATGCTCCCGTCAAGCGCCTCGATCTCCGCCCACAAGCCGCGCAGGTCGAAGACCTCGCGCACGACGGCGAAGGCGCGCGCGATATCCGGCGCCGTCGCTCCTGTCTCCTCGCCGAGGCGGAACATGAATGTCGTTCCGGCCCGATTGACCAGAGCGTTCGTCACCTGCGCGGCGACGATCTCGCGACGGAGCGGGTGGCGCGCCAGTCGCGTTCGGAAGCGCTCTCGCACCTCGGTCGGGAAGTAGCGCGCGAGCTCGCTCGTGAGATACGGGTCGTCCGGCAGGTCGGACGCGAGCAGCTCCTCGGAGAGCGCGATTTTCGTGTATGAGAGCAGGATCGCGAGCTCGGGCGCTGTTAGCCCCTGTCCGGCCGCCTTCCGCTCGGTCAGCGCTTCCTCGTCGGGAAGGAACTCGAGCGCGCGGTCGAGTCGGTCCGCCTGCTCGAGGCTGCGGATGCAGCGGGCGTGGACGTCGACCATCGCAGCCGCCTGCGCCATAGCGGTGCCGATCGCCTGCGTCTGCTCGTAGTTGTCCCGTAGAACGAGCTCCGCGACCTCGTCCGTCATCTCAGCGAGCACGACATTGCGCTGCTTCTCGGTCAGATCCCCGTCGGCGACGATCGCGTCGAGCAGGATCTTGATGTTGACCTCGTGGTCGGAGCAGTCGACGCCGGCCGAGTTGTCGATCGCGTCCATCAGCACGCGACCTCCGCGCATCGCGTAGGCGATGCGGGCGCGCTGCGTGAGCCCGAGGTTCCCTCCCTCCCCGACGACGCGGCAGCGAAGCTCCTCGGCGTCGACGCGGATGGCGTCACTCGCGCGGTCGCCGACCTCGGCATGCGACTCCTGCTTCGCCTTGACGAAGGTGCCGATACCGCCGTTCCAGAGCAGATCGACGGGAGCCTGGAGGAGCGCGCGGATGAGCTCGTTCGGCGCAAGCGCGCTCGCTTCGGCTGCGAGCATGGCGCGCGCCTCGGGCGAGAGCGGGATCGACTTCGCCGTGCGCGGGAAGACGCCGCCGCCGGGCGAGATCAGCTTCGCGTCGTAGTCCGCCCACGACGACCCGGGGAGCGCGAAGAGGCGCGCCCGCTCCTCGAAGCTCTTCTCGGGATCGGGGTCGGGATCGAGGAAGACGTGCCGGTGATCGAACGCCCCGAGGAGCTTGATGCGCCGCGAAAGCAGGATGCCGTTGCCGAACACGTCTCCGGACATGTCGCCGATGCCGACCACCGTGAAGTCCGTGCTCTCGATGTCGATCCCGAGCTCGCGAAAGTGCCGCTTGACGGACTCCCAGGCCCCGCGCGCCGTGATGGCCATCCGCTTGTGGTCGTAGCCGGCGGAGCCGCCGGAGGCGAACGCGTCCGGTTGGCGATGTCCGAGAACGTTGCGGTGCCCTTGTCGGCGGCGACGACGAGGTACGGGTCGTCATCGTCGTAGCGGACGATCTCGGGCGGCGGGACGATCTCGCCGGCGACGAGCGTGTCCGTGAGATCGAGCAGCCCGCGGACAAGGATCCGGTAACAGGCCACGACCTCGTCTTGGAGCGCCTCCCGGTCGGTAGGCGGTCGCTTGAGGACGAAGCCGCCCTTGGCGCCTGTCGGGACGATGACGGCGTTCTTGACCGTTTGCGCCTTCATCAGGCCGAGGATCTCGGTGCGGAAGTCCTCCCGCCGGTCCGACCAGCGGATCCCGCCGCGGGCGACTCGCCCCGCCCGGAGGTGGACGCCCTCCATCTCGGGCGAGTAGACGAAGATCTCGAACATCGGCCGAGGAGCCGGCAGATCGGGGATCCCGGCGGGATCGAGCTTGAACGACAGGTACGGCCGCACCCGCCCGTCCTCATCGCGGCGGAAGTAGTTCGTCCGCAGCATCGCTTGGATCACGCTCAAGAAGCTGCGCAGGATTCGGTCCTGGTCGAGGCTCGCCACCGCGTCGAGCGCCGCCTCGATCTCGGAGACAAGCTCGTCCGCCTTCGCGTCGGCACCCGACGTGCGACCCGGCTCGAAGCGCAGCCGGAAGAGCTCCACGAGCGCGCGCGCGAGCTTCGGCGTGCCGGCGAGGGTCTCTTCCATGTACGCCTGGCTGAACGCGCTCCCGGCCTGACGAAGGTACTTCGCGATCGCTCGTAGGAGCGCGATCTCGCGCCACGTCAGCCCGGAGCCCAGAACGAGGCGGTTGAAGCCGTCGTTCTCTACGGTGCCGCGCCACACTTCCGAGAAGGCGTCCTGAAAGATCTGGCGCACGCGATCGGTCTCGAACTCGACCTCCTCGCCGTAGTCCAGCCCGAAGTCGTAGATCCAGACCGGCTGACCGTCGAGCGGTCTGACCTCGAAGGGCCGCTCGTCCGTCACCTTGACGCCCATGTTCTCCAACAGCGGCAGTACGTCCGAGAGGAGGAGCGGCTCGCCGGAGCGCAGCAGCTTGAAGGCCAGATGTCCGACCTGCGACTCGAGGGGCAGGTAGAGGCTCAAGTCCAGGTCGCCTTCCGGCCCGAGACGCTCGATCCTCTGGATGTCGGCGACCGCCGCGCGAGGGTTGAAGTCCTCCCGGTAGGCGGCTGGGAACGCTTCCGCGTAGCGGCCGAACAACGAGGCCGCGCGCGCCTCGCCGAGTTGCTCGGTCAGGGCGTCGTGGAGCTCGTCGGACCACGTGCGCGTGGCTTCGACGAGCCGGGCTTCGATCGCGGTGACGTCGTAGTCGGCGGCCGTGCCCGGCTCCGTGTGGACGACGAGGTGCAGTCGCGCGAGCACAGACTCGGAGACGCGGGCGACGAAGTCGACACTGCTCCCGCCGAACGCGTCTCGGAGGATCTGCTCGATTCGCCGCCTGACCTCGGTGTTGTAGCGGTCGAGCGGGAGGTAGACGAGACAGGAGAGGAAACGGCCGAACGCTTCGCGCCGCACGAAGAGCCGCACCCGCCGACGCTCGCCGAGGTGGAGGATCCCGAGCGCAATCTCCGAGAGCTCGTCCTCAGGGATCTGGAAGAGCTCGTCGCGCGGATAGGTCTCGAGGATTTCGACGAGCGCCTTGTGGTCGTGGCTTCCCGGGGCGAACCCGCTGCCTTCGACGACACGCTCGACCTTGCGCCGCAGCACCGGGATCTCCCATGGGCTCGCGCTGTAGGCCGTGTGCGTAAAGAGCCCGAGGAAGCGGCGCTCGCCGCAAACGGCGCCCGCGTCGTCGAATCGCTTCACCCCGACGTAGTCGAGGTAGGCGGGCCGGTGGACCGTCGCGCGCGAGTTCGCTTTCGTGACGTTGAGAACGTTCGGAGCCCGGGCTAGCCTCCGCACCTCCGGCGGCAGCTGGGCGAAGCTGTGCGAAACGGGCTTCTGCTCCGCCTGCCGCAGAATCCCGAGCCCTGAGTCGGGCACCGAGGTGAGCATGTCCTCGCCGTCCTGCCTGCGCAGCTCGTACTCGCGGTAGCCGACGAACGTGAAGTGGTGGTCGTCGATCCACTCGAGCAAGGCCTTCGCCTCGGCGAGCTCGTCGCGATCGACCGGAGGCGGCCTCTCGTCGAGTTCCGCGACGATCTCGCGAACGTGCCGTCGGATCGCCGGCCAGTCCTCGACCGCCGCGCGCACGTCCGCGAGAACGCTATGCAGCTCGGCCGCGAGCTCGTCGAGGAGGGCCTGATCGGCTTGTCGATCGATCTCGACGTGCAACAGCGACTCGGCCAACCCCTCGGCTGCCCACGGCAGGAGTTCCTGCAGCCGCCCGTCGGCGTCGCGCCGGACCCTGACGATCGGATGGATAGACAGATGGATGGCGCTCCCGCGGCGAGTGAGCGCCATCGCCACGGAATCGACGAGGAACGGCATGTCGTCCGTGACGATCTCGACAACGCTGTGCGGCGACTGCCAGCCGTGCTCCTCGACCCGCGGCGTGTACACGTGCACCTTCGCCTTGCCCTGCGGCCGTCGCTGCAAGAGGTGCCAGTGCGAGAGCGCAGCGCCGTAGAGGTCGACTTCGGCGAGATCCTCCGGGGCGGTCGACGCGTAGTACGCGCGGACGAACCGCTCGACATCGGTCGCCTGCGGTTCCGATAGTCGCTCTCGGACATGGGCGATCGCCTTCTCGACGAGCGCCGTCCTCGCTTCCTCCGGCTTGATGGACATCCGTCCCCTTCGCCGTCTTGCTCCGGAGACAGTATGAACCGGAGGGGCACCGCCCTGCGGTCCCGTGAGGGCGTCGCAGCGGCCACTCACGTGGCGCTCACCGCGGCCGGAGATGAGAGGATCGACGCATGCAGTCCATCGAGGCCCGACTGGCACGGAATGAGGTCATGTTCCGGGCGATCAACGACCGCATCCGCGAGCTGGCCGCACGGCTCGAGCGCGCGGCCGAGGAGGTTCTGGCCTTCATTTGCGAATGCGCCGACGAGACGTGCGTCGAGCGCGTCTCACTCTCCCTGTCGCAATACGACGACCTACGCGCCATTCCGGCGCGTTTTGTCGTCGTGCCCGGGCACGAGGCGACGCCGCTCGTCGAGCGCGTGATCTTTCGCGGCAGCGGGTTCGCGATCGTGCGGAAGATCGGGCTGGCGGCAGACGTCGCCCGCGAGCTCTCGAGGCCTCAGTGAATCCGTACTGGCTCGAGGACGAGCCGGTGCCGCGCCCGTCGCCGCGTCACGAGGGGCGCGTCGACGTCGCGATCGTGGGGGCCGGTGTCACCGGCTGCGCGGCGGCGCTTCGCCTCGCCGACGCCGGGCTCAGGGTGCGCGTGCACGACGAGCGCGGCGTTGCGGAAGGCGCGAGCGGCCGCAACGGCGGTTTTGCTCTGCGCGGCGGCGCGTCGCGCTACGACGTCGCGCGCGACACCTATGGACGCGAGCAGGCGAGCGACCTCTGGCGCTGGACCGAGCGCGCCCTCGACCGGATGGAAGGGCTCGCCGGCGATGCGCTGCGCCGGCCCGGGAGCTTCCGCCTCGCCGTCGACGACGAGGAACGCGACGGGATCCGGCTCGAGAACGAAGCTCTGCGGGACGACGGCATCGCGGCGGAGTGGCTCGACGACCTACCTGGTCATCTGGAGGGCCAATTCACGGGCGGCATCGCTCATCCCGGCGACGGCGCGCTGCAGCCCGCGCGCTGGGTTCGCCGCCTCGCGGCCCTCGCGGCCGAGGCGGGCGCGGAGATCCGCGAGCACGAACGCGTCGACGACCTTGCGGCGCTGGACGCCGACCAGGTCGTCGTAGCGACGGACGGCTATGGGCACGGGCTCGTGCCCGAGGTTGCAGAGGCGATCTGGCCGACCCGGGGCCAGGTGGTCGTCAGCCAGCCGCTCGACCGTGTGCTGTACGACCGCCCACACTACGCGCGACAAGGCTTCGACTACTGGCAGCAGCTGCCGGACCGGCGCGTGCTCCTCGGCGGCTTCCGCGACGTCTCGATCCTCGACGAGCTGACCGACGTCGAGGTGACGACGCCGGCGATCCAGGCCTCGCTCGAGCAGTACCTCGGCGAGCTGATCGGCGAGACGCCGCGTGTCTCGCACCGCTGGGCCGGCATCTTCGGCCTCACACAGGACATGCTCCCGCTCGTCGGCCCCGTTCCCGGCCGTGAAGGCTTGTGGATCTCGGGCGGATACTCCGGCCACGGGAACGTCCTCGGCTTTGCGTGCGGGGAACTCGTCGCAGACGCGATCCGCGGCGAGGCGAGCCCTCAGCTCGAGCTGTTCGACCCGGCGCGTTTCGTCTAAAGATCCTCGGCGCGGGAAAGGGACCCTCGGATGCCTATTGCCGCCTGGATCATCGTCGCCGTCTTCGTCGTCGCGACCGCCGTCTTCGTGATCGGCCTCTTCATCTGGGCAGCCGTGAAAGACGGACAGGAGGATCGGGCACTCCAGAAGCGTCTGGGCATCCGCCGGAAGACGAGGATGGGTTCCTAGAGATCGATCGCGCGCGGGTGCTTCGGCTCGTAGAGGAGCACCTCGACCCCGCCGGGGAGCAGCATCGTGATCGTGATGCCGAAGTCCTTCTCCGTCGGCTCGCCGCGGAACTCGATCCCCTTCTCCTGCAACTCGGCAATCGTCGCTTCGATGTCGTCGCACATGAGCGCGATCTCGTGCGTGGTCGACCCTTCCGACGGGTGAACGCCGAGCTCCGCGGGCGGCAGCTTGAAGATCAGCCAACCGGGCGCCGACTCCGCGTGCTCGACGAACGGCCAGCCCACCGCGTCGCGGAGCACCGCTCGAAGCGCGTCCGCCTCCGGCGTGTAGAACAGCATGTGCGCACCGACGATCGGCATCGCTACAACGGAATGGTAGGCAGGTCGAGCTCATCGGCGCGCTCGAGTGCGGCGAGCGCGACGGCGAGGTCCTGAAGCGCGAGCCCGGTCGAGTCGAACGCCGTGACGTCGTCGGCCGACCGGCGCCCCTCGACCTCGCCGGTGAGCACATGCCCGAGCTCTGTCACGTCCGCACGGTTCAGCAGGCCCGCCTCGACCGCGGCGGCGAGCTCGCCCCCGTGGCTCGCCTGCTCCCAGTCGTCGCAGAAGACGTGCGCGCGCGCGAGCTCCTCGACTGCGATCTCGGCCTTCCCCGGGCCGTCGGCGCCCATCAGGCTCACGTGCTGCCCCGCCTTCAGCGAACCCGCGGGGAGGAGCACCTCACGTCCCGGCGTCACGGTGACGAGGAGCTCGGCAGCGAGCGCCTCATCGTGCGACCCGGCTCGGCCGCCGACGCGCTCCGCGACCGCCGCCGCGCGCGAGGCGTCGAGGTCCCAGACGAGCGGCGCCCGCCCCCGCGCCGCGAACGTCCGCGCCGTCGCCTCGCCGTTGACACCGGCGCCGATCACAGCCGCCGTCTTCGCGTCCGGACGGCCGAGCGTCTCCGCCGCGAGCACGGCAGCCGCGCCGGTCCGTATGGCGGTCACCGCCGCTGCGTCGAGCACCGCGAGGAGGCGTCCGTCCTCCGCCGACGAGACGAGCACGACTCCCATCACTGTCGGGAGTCCCTTCGCGGGGTTGCCGGGGAACGACGTGACCCACTTGAGCAGCGCATGACCGGAGCCGAGCGCCGGCATCGCGCGGAAGTCGCCTGCCGGATAGGCGGTCACGTACATCTTCGGCGGCATCGTCCACTCACCGCGCGCGTACGCGACGAACGCATCCCGCACTGCATCGACGGCGCGCTCCGGAGGAACCGCGTTGCGAACGTGCTCCGAGGTGAAGAGCGGAACCACGGTGCCCCTTAGAGCGCCTTGACGTCCTGGATGAGCATGACGATCGATTCTTTGGCGTCGCCGAAGAGCATGACCGTCTTGGGGTTGTAGAAGAGCGGGTTCTCGATTCCCGCGAAGCCGGGGTTCATCGACCGTTTCAGCACGACGACGGTCTGCGCCTCGTCGACGTTCAGGATCGGCATCCCGTAGATCGGGCTGCCCTGGTTGTTTCGTGCGTCGGGGTTGACCACGTCGTTAGCGCCGACGACGATCGCGACGTCAGTCCGCGGGAACTCCGGGTTCGCCTCGTCCATCTCCTTCAGCTGCGGGTAGGGCACGTTCGCCTCCGCGAGCAGGACGTTCATATGGCCGGGCATTCGCCCCGCGACCGGATGGATCGCGTAGGTCACCTCGACGCCCTTGTTCTCGAGCAGGTCGGCGAGCTGCCGGACGTCGTGCTGCGCCTGCGCGACCGCGAGCCCGTATCCCGGCACGAACACGACCTTGCTCGCGTAGGCGAGCATCATCGCGACGTCCTCCGCGGTCGCACTGCGCACGTGGCCGCCGTCGCCCGCTGCGACCGCTGCGGCCTCGGGTGTGACCTGGCCGAATGCGCCGAAGAGGACGTTCGTGATCGAACGGTTCATCGCGCGGCCCATCATCAGCGTGAGCAGGGTTCCGGATGCGCCCACGAGCATGCCGCTGACGATCAGCACGTTGCTCTCGAGCTCGAAGCCGGTCGCCGCTGCCGCCAGACCGGTGAAGGCATTCAGGAGCGAGATGACCACCGGCATGTCGGCGCCGCCGATCGGAAGCACGAAGAGGACCCCGAAGACCGACGCGCCACCGACGAGCGCCCAGAGAAGCCACTCCTCCTGCACGCCCGCGACGAGCGCGATGCCCGCGGCGAGACAGGCGAGGAAGAGCGCGGCGTTCACGAACTGCTGGCCTCGATACGTGATCGGGCGCCCGCTCACGAGCTCCTGGAGCTTCGCGAAGGCCACCATCGAGCCGGCGAAGGAGATCGAGCCGATCAGCGCCGAGAGGACGATTGCGAGCCCGATGTCGACCTTCGGCGTGCCGGGGTCCGGGAGGATCCGGTGCAGCTCCGCGAGCGAGACGAGCGCGGCCGCGCCGCCGCCGACGCCGTTGAAGAGCGCCACCATCTGCGGCATCGCGGTCATCTTCACCCTGCGAGCGGCGAACGCTCCGAAGCCGCCGCCGATCACCATCGCGATCGCGATCGCCCAGTAGTCGGTCAGCCCGCTCTTCGCGAACGTGACGGCGATCGCAACGAGCATTCCGGCGGCGCCGATCTGGTTGCCGCGCCGCGCCCGCGCCGGATTCGAGAGGAACTTGAGCGCGAGGATGAAGGTCACGATCGTGACCAGGTAGAGCAGGTTCGTGAGGTTGTAGCTCACTCGCGCCGCTTCGGCGGCTCGCGCTTCTTGAACATCTCGAGCATGCGGTCGGTGACGACGAAGCCGCCGACGACGTTTGCCGACGCGAGCACGACGGCGACGAATCCGATGATCCAGGTGAACGTCCCCTTGTCGGGGAGACCGAGGACGATCATCGCCCCCACGATCACGATGCCGTGGATCGCGTTCGTGCCCGACATGAGCGGCGTGTGGAGCATCGCCGGCACCTTCGAGATCACCTCGACTCCGAGGAAGATCGCGAGCACGAGGATCGTCACCTCGAAGACGAGCAGCGTGTTGTGGCTCATGCCGCTACCTCCTGACGACCGGCGACGCATGCACCCGCTGTGATCTCGTCCGACCAGTCGAGCGTCAGCTCTCCGCCGGGAGCGAGATGAAGCAGCAGCGACTGCACGTTCCGCGAGTAGAGCATCGACGCGTGATCCGGCATCGTGCTCGCAAGATTCGTAAGCCCCACGATCGTCACGCCGTCGTGTTCGACGACCTCGCCGGGCTCCGTCAGCTCGCAGTTGCCGCCGGTCTCGGCGGCGAGGTCGACGATCACCGCTCCCGTGCGCATCGCACGCACGGCGCTCGCCGGAATGATCCGCGGCGCGGTGCGGCCGGGTACAGCCGCGGTTGTGATCACGAAGTCGAAGGCAGCAATACTTCTCTCGAGCGCCTCCTGCTGCGCTTTCATCTCATCGGGAGTCAGCTCGCGTGCGTAGCCGCCCTCGGCTTCGGCACCGGTGCCGCCGAGGTCGAGCCAGTTTGCCCCGAGACTCTCGATCTGCTCGCGTACGACGGGACGCACGTCGAAGCCGGTTACGACGGCGCCGAGCCGGCGTGCGGTCGCGATCGCCTGCAACCCGGCGACCCCAGCGCCGATGACGAGCCCCTTCGCCGGCGGCACCGTGCCCGCCGCCGTCATCAGCATCGGGAAGAAGCGCGGGAGATGCTCGGCTGCGAGCAGTGCGGCCCGGTAGCCGCCCACCGTCGCCTGCGACGAGAGGGCGTCCATCGTCTGCGCGCGGGTCGTGCGTGGGATCGACTCCATCGCGAACGCGACGACGCCCCGCGCGGCGAGTCGCTCGATGCCCTCGCGGTCGGCAAGCGGGTCGAGGAAGCCGATCAGGATCTGTCCTTCGCGTAACCGCGCAGCTTCGGCCTCGTCGGGCTTGCGCACCTTCAGGACGGCTTCGGTCTCCCAGGGCGAACCGAGCGTCGCTCCTGCGGCGGCGTAGACGTCGTCGGGGAACGAGGCCGCGTCGCCCGCCCCCGGTTCGACCACAACCTCGAAGCCGTCCGCGGCGAGCTTGCCGACGGTATCGGGCACGAGGGCGACTCTGCGCTCGCCCGGCGCCGTTTCACGCGCAACACCCACCCTCATCGCGGGAGACTCTACTTCGACCGACTCCTAGACTGGCCCGGTGACGCACTTCTTCACTCACCACGGGCTTCCGCTGCTCTTCGTGGTGGTGATGCTCGAGTCCTTCGGCATTCCGCTGCCGGGCGAGACCGCACTCATCTTCTTCGGCGTCCTCGCCTCGAAGGGCAACTACAACGTCGCGTCCGTGGTCGCCGTTGCGGCGGCTGCGGCGATCATCGGCGACAACCTCGGCTACTGGATCATCGGCCGCCTCGGCGGACGCGCGCTCTTCCGGCGCTGGCGCTGGCTCGAGCGGTGGGCGGAAACCGTTCTGCCGAGGGTCGAGGGAATCATGCGCCGGCACGGCGGCAAGACCGTCTTCTTCGGCCGCTTCATCGCGATTCTCCGCTTCACCGCCGCGTGGGTGGCCGGCCTCGGGCGGATGCACTGGTGGAAGTTCCTGTTCTGGAACGCCACCGGCGGCATCGTCTGGGCCGCCGTCGTCGGCCTCGTCTCCTACTACGGCGGGCAGGCGGCCGCCGACGCGATCACCCGCTACGGCATCGTCGCCGCGCTCGGCATCGCCGTCCTGCTCGTGATCGGCTGGGTCGCCCTCCATTTCGGCAAGAAACGGCTGCAAGACCGGCTCTGAAGCGGCGAGAGGAATCGCCTCCGGAATGCGGAACCTAGGTCGGGCATGCTGGCGGCGATTTCCCGGGCGCTCGAGGAGCGCGACCAGACGCAGGGGCACGGAGCGAGGGTCGCGGCGCTCGCCGAGCCCATCGCCGCACTGCTCGGCTGGGAGCCCGAGCGGATCGCCTCCCTTCGCTTCGGTGCGCCGCTGCACGACATCGGCAAGGTCGTCGTTCGCCGCGATCTCCTGCGCAAGCCGGGCCCGCTGAGCCTCGACGAACTGGCCGAGATCCGCACACATCCTCGCGCGGGCGCCGAGCTCGTCCTCCCGATCCGCGTCGCGCGACCTGCGCTCCCGTACGTCCTCTTCCATCACGAGCGCTGGGACGGCAAGGGCTATCCGTCGGGCATGCGCGGCCGCTCGATTCCACTGGAGGCCCGGCTGCTCGCGGTCGCGGACGCGTTCGATGCGATGACCTCGCAGCGGCCCTACCGGTCCGCACTCACGACCGATCGCGCACTCGCGGAGCTCTGCTCATGCGCCGGCTCTCAGTTCGATCCCGAGATCGCGGCGCTCTTCCTCGACGTCTGGAGCGAGCAGGCCGATTGCTGGCCCGCGGCGGCGGCGGTTTAGAGCGTCGCCCAGATTTCGAGCTTCGCTTTCGTCCGCGAGATCACTTCGTCCGTGAACTCGCTCGTGCCGAGGTGTCCGCCGAGGTCGGAGGTGCGCCCGCCTGACGCGACCGCTTCGAGGCACGCCTCGCGGATCGCGCGGCCCGCACGCTGCGCCTCCTCGGCGCAGTGTGAGAGCAGCGCAGCGCCCGCGAGGATCATCGCCATCGGGTTCGCGACATTCTTGCCCTCGAGCGACGGCGCGGTGCCGTGCGCCGCCTCCGCCATGATCGCCGCGGGCTCGAAGTCGTCCTCGAAGGCGACGAGCAGCGACTCGGAGCCGGCGATCGAGCCGAAGAGCGGGAGCACGAGATCGGAGAGGATGTCGCCGTCGCGGTTGAGCGTCGGGATGACGAGCGGATCGCCCGCGGACGAGATGAGGAGTGCGAAGGTCGCGTCGATCAGCTGCGGCTCGTAGGCGACGTCGGGATGGCGCGCTGCGGCTGCGTCCATCTCCTCCTTGAGCATCCCCTCGTAGACGGGGCTGACCGTGTACTTCGGCCCACCGAACACTTTCGCGCCGCTGCGCTCTGCCTGGCGGAACGCAAACTCGGCGACCGCGTGGCACACCCGTCGCTCGATGCGCTCGGTGCGAAACGCGAGCTCGTCTTCTCCCTCGCCCTCGCGCCACTCGGTCGCTCCGTACGCGTCGCCGACGGCCATGCGCACGATCGAGATCGGCGCGTTGACGCCGCCGAGCGGGATAACGCCGGGAATGCGGCGCCCCGTGCGCACGATCACCTTGCCGCCGATCTCCTCGCGGAGGATGCGGTTCGGGGAGCCGACCCCGCCGGACGTCTCGGGGGTGATCGTCGCCGCCTTCAGGCCGAGGCCGTGCTCGCGGATCGCCGCGGCGGCCTCGTGGACGACCCGGTTCTTCGTGGCGCGGCGATTCTCGAGCGAGAGGTCGTAGCGCGGGAACTCCAGCTCGAGCCCGATCACGTCCGGCGCGAGGACCCGCAGCGCCTCCTCGAGCAGCTCCTGCCCCGTCTGGTCGCCCTCGAGGACGACGATCGTGTTGCCCTCGATCATCGGCGGCCCAGTGTAGACACCGGCGCTCGTGGACAAGAACGGACGGCATGGGGTGGACGCGCAAGGGGCGCAAAGGCGCCTTCCGCTATTTCGACCGCCAGGGCCGGCAGATCCGCGACGCGGCAAAGGTCGAGCGCATCGAGCAGCTCGCGATCCCGCCGGCGTGGAGGGACGTCTGGATCTCGCCGAGCGCGAGAGCGCGGCTGCAGGCGACGGGTTACGACAAAGCCGGCCGCAAGCAGTACCTCTACCACGCCGAGTTCCGTGCCGCGCAGGAGCAGGCGAAGTACGACAATCTCATCCGCTTCGCCGAGAAGCTTCCCGAGCTGCGCGCCGCAATGGCCGAGCACATCGACAAGGACGAGCTCGACCGGGAGCGCGTGTCGGCGATTGCCCTGCGGCTGATCAATCTCGGCTGGTTTCGTGTCGGCTCGGAGCGGCACGCCCGCGAGTCGCGGACCTTTGGGATCACGACCCTGACCCGGCGCCACGTCGAGGTGCGCGGGCACCGGGTTCGGCTGAGCTTCCGGGGTAAGCACTCGATCCAGGTTCGCTCGGAGGTCGTGGACGAGGAGCTCGCCGACGCGATGCGCGAGCTCTTGAAGCTCCCGGGCGGCGCGCGCGTCTTCCGTTACGAGTGGGAGGGAACGCTCTACAACCTCACGAGCGGCCGGCTCAACGACTACGTCAAGACGCACCTGGGCGACGGGTTCACGGCGAAAGACTTCCGGACGTGGGGCGGCACGTTGCTGGCGGCGATCGCGCTCGCCGAGCACGCAAAGCGACACGGGTTCCCCGAGACGAAGACGGACGAGAAGCGGTCGGTCAGCGCCGTGATGCGGCGCGTCGCGCAGCAGCTCGGAAATACACCCGCAGTCTGCCGCGCCTCATACGTGTCCCCGGCGGTCATCGACCAGTATCTGGAAGGGCGAACGATTGCGGATTTCAGGCCCCGGCATTTGCGCGCGGTTGGCGCCCGGGAACTCGGTCTGGATGCCGAGGAGCAGGCGCTCCTCAGTCTGCTTCGCTCGTGGCGCATTCGCCAGGCGCGCGCTGCCGCATGATTTCTCGGGGCATTTCAGCTACCGTTTCGTCCCATGGCACGAAGAACAATTCTCGTTTGCGACAACTGTGGCAAGGAAGTCGACGAAGCGAGCGGGGCCGTCATGCGGATCACGTATGCCGACGCCCGCCGCGGCGCGAAGCAGGCCGACCTGTGCGGGGATTGCGCCGGCAGCATGCCCGGCCAGCCCGCCGCCCGCCGCGGCCGCCGCCCCAAGTCGGCCTCAACCGCACCCTAGACCCGGCGCCGCGTAAGCCCGGCGAACGATCCGTCACGCAGTCGTGACCCTTCAGGCATGGGGCCTGGCCCCTGCCTGTGGACAGGGCGACGTGTTATCCACAGGCAGGGCCGCGACCCGGGCCTAGGCGTTTCACGCTCTTTGCGGACACGTGCGGAAACGGCGATCCTGAGTCGTCGGCAGGCCGCTCTACGATGGAGCAGTGCCCCTCAGCCTCATCGCGGGGCCTGCAAATGCGGGCAAGGTCGAGCTTCTGCTCGAGCGCTACCTGGCCGTCCTCGAACGGGAGCCGGTGCTCATCGTGCCGAACCGGTCGGATGTCGAGCAGGTCGAGCGCCAGCTGCTCGCCCGCCGGCCGGCACTCCTCGGCGGCACGATCGGAACCTTCGACGACGTCTTCGAGCGGATCGCGTACGGCGGGCCCGACGCGCGGCCCGTCGTCTCGCAGCTCCAGCGCGCCCTGCTCGTGCGGCGGGTGCTCGCGACGGCGTCGCTGAACGGGCTTTCGGCGTCGGCGCGCTTCAGCGGCTTCGCCGACGAGCTCGTTCGCACGCTCGGCGAGGTGGAGTCCGGGATGCTCGAGCCCGGCGAGCTCGAGGGCGGTCTCTCCTCGCTCTACGCGGCGTACCGCGCGGAGCTCGACCGGCTGGGGCTCTGGGACCGCGATCTGCTCCGCCGCCGCGCAGCCGAGAAGCTGCAGTCCGATCTCGATGCCTGGCACGGCGAGCCGGTCTTCGCGTACGGCTTCGAGGACCTGACGGGCGCGCAGTGGGCGACGCTCGAAGCGCTCGCCGCCCGCACCGAGGTGAGCGTGTCGCTCCCGTACGAGCCCGGACGTCCGGCGTTCGCGTCGCTCCACCGCACCGCCGAGGACCTCCAGCGCCTCGCCGCCAGCAGCATCGAGGAGCTGCCGCCGCGCTACGGCGACGTCGCGCATCCCGCGCTCGCGCACCTCGAGCGCACCATGTTCTCGGACGAGTCCCACCCCGGTGTCCCGATCGACGGCGCGGTTCGCTTCTTCGAGGGCGCCGGAGCGCGCGGCGCGCTCGAGCTTGTCGGCGAGGAGCTGCTCGCCCTTCTGCGCAGCGGAACGCCCGCGGAGCGCATCGGCGTCGTCTGCCCGACCGTCGAGCGGCTGCGCGCCCCGCTCGAGACCGCGCTCGGAACGCTCGGCATCCCATACGCCGTCGACGGCGAGGTGCGCCTCGCGCAGACGCCGTTCGGCCAGGCGCTGATCTCGCTGCTGCGCTTCGCGTGGCTTGGCGGCCCGCGCCGCGAGCTCTTCACGTTCCTCCGCTCGCCCTTCGCGGGCGTCGAGCGGCGCGCCGTCGACTTCGTCGAGGGCCGGCTGCGCGGCCGCGCGGTGCAAGCGCCGGACCGGGTCGTCGAGGAAGGGGAGAAGCTCCACGGACGCCCCTTTCCCTCGCTTACGGAGCTGCGCGAAGCAGCCGACCCGGCCGACGCCGTCCGGACGCTCGCGGCGCGGATGCTTCGCAACGCCTACGGGCTCGACCGCCCTCCCGTCGGTGAGGCCTCGCGGCTCGATCTGCGCGCCTACGAAGACGTCACGAAGCTCCTGACCGACCTCGTGCGCTGGCGCAAGCTCGTCGGCGAGCTCTCGCGCGAGGACGTCGCGTCGGCACTCGAGCGCCACACGCTTCGCCCCTTCCGCGGCGACGAGCCCGGCCGTGTGGCGGTCGTCGACCTGGCTCGCGCGCGTACGCGGCGCTTCGACGTGGTCTTCGTCCTCGGCCTGGAGGAGGGGAGCCTGCCACGGCGCGGATCGTCGTCGCCCTTCCTCGACGACGACGCACGGCGTGCACTCGACGAGCGCGGCGCCCGCCTTCAGCGCCCGGACCCGGTCAGCCGCGACCGCTACCTCTTCTACACGGCGTGCACGCGCCCGCTCGAGCGGCTCTATCTCGTGCGCGAGGCGGCGACCGACGACGGCAGCCCGCGCGAGCCGAGCCCGTTCTGGGACGAGGTGCAGGGCGCGTTCGATCCGGAGGACGTGCGCCGGTGGACGCGCCGCCGCCCGCTCTCCGCGCTCACGTGGTCGCTCGAGGGGGCGCCGACCGAGCGCGAGCGGCTGCGGGCGCTCGCCGAGCTCGCGGCCGGCGACGCTCTCGCCGCCGACGCGCTCGCACGCGCGAACGGCTGGGAACGCCGCCTTGATCGCGCAATGCGGGCGTTCGACCGGCCGACCAGGCTCACGCATCCACTCGTGCTCGAGCAACTCGGGTCGAAGCTGACCTTCAACGTCACCGAGCTCGAGCGGTTCGCCGACTGCTCGTCCGCCTGGTTCGTCGAGCGCTTCCTCGACCCGCGCTCGATCGACGCCGAGGTCGACGCAAAGCTCCGCGGCTCGGTCGCCCACAACGCGCTGTACAAGTTCTTCACCCGGCTGCCGAAGGAGCTCGGCGTCGAACGGCTCGACGAGCGAGTCGTCGACGACGCCGTGCGGCTCATGCGCGCGTGCCTCGACGAGGCGCTCCAGGGCGTGCGCATGGACATGACGGAGATGCAGGCCCGCGAGCTCGATCAGACGCTCTGGCGCGATCTCGAAGCAGTCGTGCGTGCCGAGTGCGAATCGGAGCTGACGCTCGTGCCGCGCCGCTTCGAGGTGCTGTTCGGCGGCGAGCGCGCCGCGCCGGAGCTTCAGCGCGGCCTCGATCTCGGCGACGGGCTCACGCTGTCCGGAAAGATCGACCGCATCGACCAGGACCCGTTCGGCGCGCGCGGGATCGTGCAGGACTACAAGTCGGGCAAGCACGCCCATTCCGCCCGCGAGATCGAGAGCGAGCTGCGTCTCCAGATCCCGCTTTACATGCTCGTCCTTCGCGACCTCGTCGGCCTCGAGCCGCTCGGCGGCCTCTACCGGCCGCTTGCGGGCGAGCGGAAGGCGCGCGGGCTGCTGCGGGCGAGCGAGGGGGAGACGCTCAAGGGCTACGCGCGGAACGACTACCTCGAGGAGGAGGCGTTCTGGACGCAGGTCGACAAGGCGCGCGAGACGGCGCGCAGCCTCGGGCAGCGCATTCGCCTCGGGGACGTCGTCCACGATCCGAAGGGCGGCGAGTGCCCCGTCTGGTGCGACCTCTGGAAGATCTGCCGGGTGCCGCGGGCATGAACGAGCAGCAACGAGCAGCCGTCGCGGCGACGGGGGAGGTCTTCGTGTCGGCCGGCGCCGGCACCGGCAAGACCGCGGTCCTCGTCGAGCGGTTCGTGCGCGCGGTGTGCGACCGGGGTATCGACGTCGATTCGATCCTCGTGATCACCTATACGCGCCGGGCGGCCGGCGAGCTGCGGACGCGGATCCGTGCCGCGCTCGCCGAGCGAGGCAGGCCCGACCTCGCGCGCGAGCTCGACGGCGCCTGGATCTCGACGATCCACGGGTTCTGCCTCCGCCTGCTCAAGGCGTATCCGTTCGCGGCCGGGCTCGACCCCCGCTTCCGCGAGCTCGACGACGCGCAGGGCGCCGTGATTCGCAGCGAATCGTTCCGCAGCGCGCTCGACGAGTTCTGCGCCGCCGGCGATCCCGACCGGCTCCGCCTGCTCGCGACCTACGGAGCAGACGGGCTTCGGCGGATGCTCACCGGCGTCTACGAGACGCTGCGCTCGGCAGGCCGGGAGCTGTCGCTCGACATCGGCAACCGGGCGGAGCTCGCCGCGCGTGTCGAGGAGCTTCGCGAAGCGGCGCGGTGCCTCGCCGACGATGCATCCTCTACCGACAACCAGCGCACGGCGGCGACACAGCTGCTCGCGCTGCTCGATCGCGACACACGCGCCGACCGCTTGATGGAGCTTTCAGGCTTCCGCGCGTCCGGCGAGCGCGCTGCGTCGTACGAGGAGGCGCGACGCGCCACCGAGCATGCGGCGCTCGACGAGGCCGCCTCGCGTGACCGCGCGCTCCTCCAGGAGCTGCTCGAGCGATTCGCCGCGGAATATGCGGAGGCGAAGGCGCGCGAGTCTGCACTCGACTTCGAGGACCTCCAGCTGCACGCCCGCAACCTGTTGCGCGACAACCCCGAGATCCGCGAGCGTGAGAGCCTCCGCTTCCGCTCGATCATGGTCGACGAGTTCCAGGACACGAACCGGCTCCAGTGCGACCTCGTCGATCTGCTGCGCAGACCGGACGCCGAGGTGTTCTTCGTCGGCGACGAATACCAGTCGATTTACGGCTTCCGCCACGCGGACGTGCGTGTGTTCCGCGAGCGCCGCGCAGAGGCAGCCCAGCTGCTTCCGCTCACGCTCAACTACCGTTCCCGCCCCGAAGTGCTCGCGGCCGTCAACGAGCTGTTCGGCTCCCACTTCGGCGACGAGTTCCAGCCGCTCGCGGCCGCCGCCGAGTTCCCGGATCCCGTCTTCGGACATCCCGTCGAGCTGCTGATCACCGACAAGGCGAGCTACTCAGAGACGGGCGTGCACTGGCGAAGGGCCGAGGCGCGGTCGGTTGCGCGCCGGGTCCGCGAGCTCATCGACTCCGGCGTCGCGGTCGCCGGCGAGATCGTGCTTCTGTTCGCGGCCGGCACCGACGCCGAGGTGTACGAGGAGGAGCTGCGCAAGGCGGATCTGCCGACCTACCGCGCGACGGGCAGAGGGTACTTCGGGCAGCAACAGGTCGTCGATCTGCTCGCCTATCTGCGCCTCCTGCACAACCGCTACGACGACGAAGCGCTGCTCACGGTCCTCGCGTCGCCGTTCGTGGGCATCTCGAACGACGGCCTCGCGCTCGTTCGCCGGTCGGCGTCGCGTCGGCCGCTCTTCACCGGCATCGAGCACGCCCTGCCACCCTGGCTCGACGAGCGCGACACCCGGCTGCTGAAGGCGTTCCGGCAGCGCTTCGACAGGCTCGCCGACGCGATGACGCGCCTCTCGCTCGAGCGTCTCTGCGAACGAATCGTCAGCGAGCACGACTACGACCTCGCCGTGCTCGCACAGTGGGACGGCCGCCGGCGCTACGCGAACATGCGCAAGCTCGCACGCCTCGCGCGCTCGTACGAGGAGCTGCGCGGACCGGACGTCGAGGGCTTCGTCCGCTTCGTCGCCGAACAGGAGGCGGTCGGCGCGCGCGAGCTCGAGGCGGTCGCCGAAGAGGAGGGCGCCGACGCAGTGCGCCTGCTGACGATCCACGCGGCGAAGGGGCTCGAGTTCAGGGTCGTGATCGTCGCGGACGCGGGGCGCGACAAGGCGCCGCCCTCGCCCGACGAGATTCTTGCGCTCTCCGACGGGCGTTTCGGCTTCCGAGTCGCCGACCCGATCACGACGAAGCGTCGCGGCGCGTTCGACTACGACGACGTTCGCGAGGCCCGACGGGTCGAGGAGGAGGCGGAGAAGCTGCGCCTCTACTACGTTGCTATGACGCGCGCGAAGGAGCGCCTGATCGTCTCCGGCTCGATCGACCGCGAGAAGAAGGCGGACGCGTCGACGCCGATCGGCTGGGTGCTCGCCCGCCTCGGGGCGGAGGAAGAGCTCGACGCCGCGGGTGATGCTCCCGTCGAGGTCGAGCGCAACGGTGCCCGGCTCGTCGTGCGCATCGATCGCCACCGCGAGGCCGACTGGTTGCAGCAGCCGGTCGACGAGCCCGTTTTCGAGGGCGAGACACAGCTCGAGCTCTTCGCTCCCGGCGCCGAGCTCGCGCCGGTCCTTCCCGCGCCGGTGCTGCCGGCACTCGTTGCGCCGGCGGAGCCGCCGCTGCACCGCCTGCGCAGGCTCTCGTTCACTGCGCTCTCGACGTTCGAGCAGTGCTCGTACAAGTACTACGCGCTCTACGTCGCACGGATGGCCGAGCGGCGGCCGGAGCACCGCGGTGGCGACGGTGGGCTGCGTGCGACGGAGATCGGCGACGCCGTCCACCGGCTGCTCGAGCAGGTCGACCTTGCCGCGCCCGCCGCTCCCGACCTCGAGCAGGTGCGCGTCTGGTATCCGACGGTGAGCGGCGAGGAGCTCGAGCGAATCGGCGCGTTCGTCGCGTCGTACTGCGACTCGGAGCTCGCGCGGCGCATCTCGGCGCTGCCGGTCGTCAAGGAGCGCCGGTTCACCTTCGAGCACGACGGCGTGCTGCTGAACGGCTTTCTCGACGTTCTGCACATCGACGGCCCGCGCGCACTCGTGCTCGACTACAAGACGAATCTGCTCGGCGAGTCGTCGCCCGAGGAGATCGTCGAGGCCGACTACGCGCTGCAGCGGCTCGTCTACGCGCTGGCCTGCTTCCGGGCGGGGGCCGAGGACGTCGAGGTCGTCTACCACTTCCTCGAGCGAGCCGACGCCGTCGTCTCGACGAGGTTTTCGCGCGACCAGATCGCCGACCTCGAGGCGGAGCTCTCCGCCGGGATCGCCCGCATCCATGCCGGGGAGTTCCGGCCGACGCCGAGCGACTTCGCGTGCGCCGGGTGCCCGGCGCTCGATCTCGTTTGCGCCGGGCCGCGGCTGCGCGAGCCGTCTGACGCGCTCGCCTTCAGTGCCTCGTAGCTACGTCAATGAGGCCCGAAAGCGGGTGCCCTCGGCGAAGAAACGGATCAAGCCGATCATCGAGCGGCTGGCGGCGGAGCACGCCGATGCGACGATCGCGCTCAGCTTCGCAAACCCGCTCGAGCTGCTCGTCTCGGTGATGCTCTCCGCGCAGACGACCGACGTGAACGTCAATCGCGTGACCGAGAAGCTCTTCCAGAAGTACCGGCGGCCGGAGGACTACCTCGCGGTGCCGCAAGAAGAGCTTGAGCGCGACATCTTCGCGACGGGGTTCTACCGGCAGAAGGCGCGATGGCTGCGCGGCACGATGAAGATGCTGCTCGTGGAGTTCGACGGGCAAGTGCCGCGAACGCTCGAGGAGCTTGTACGGCTGCCGGGAGTGGCTCGCAAGACGGCAAACGTCGTCTCGTCCGAGCTCGGCAGCCCGCAGGGAATCGTCGTCGACACGCACGTTGGGCGGCTGTCGCAGCGCCTCGGCCTCACGAAGCAAGAGGATCCGGTGAAGATCGAGCGCGACCTGATGAAGCTCGTGCCGCGCGAGGACTGGGCGCGCTTCCCGCACCTCTTGATCTGGCACGGCCGGCGGGTCTGCATCGCGCGCCGTCCGCTCTGCGAGATCTGCGTCGTCACCGACCTGTGCCCGTCGAGTCGTGTCTGAGCTGCATCCAGCGACGCGCGGGTTCGCAGCCGCCGACGTCTACGAGCGCGGACGCCCCGACTACCCGCGCGCAGCGATCGAGCGCATCGTCGAACGGCTCGACCTGCGGCCCGGGCGGACTGTGCTCGACCTCGCCGCCGGCACCGGGAAGCTCACACGGCTGCTCGTGCCGAGCGGCGCGAACCTGATCGCGGTCGAGCCGCTGCGTGAGATGCGGGCGGAGCTCGAACGGCGGGTACCCGGCGTGCTCGTGCTCGCCGGCACCGCTGAGCGCATCCCGCTCACCGACGGCTTCGTCGACGCGGTGACGGTCGCATCTGCGTTTCACTGGTTCGATGCCGACACTGCGCTGCGGGAGATCCGGCGCGTGCTCGTCCCGGGCGGCGGACTCGCTCTGATCTGGAACGCCCGTGACGAGCGCAGCGACCTGCAGCGTGAGCTCTCATAGCTCATGGGCCCGCTTCGAGGCGACACCCCTTCCCGCACCCTGCGGGACTGGCGTGCGCTCCTGGCCGACAGCGCGATGTTCGAGCGGAGCGAGCGCCTCCTCTTCGAGCA
>WNGE01002066.1_pt1 | contig 47462 bp, 49 predicted proteins | sample 5400651 | NCBI WGS metagenome assembly WNGE01 (sample SAMN13153370, study PRJNA577476) | soil metagenome | isolation source: 60 cm soil or saprolite under grassland replicate 2 | place: USA:California | collected 2016-06-15 | reverse complement strand
GATTTCAATCTTGTCTCCCTGCCGGAGCCTTACTTCTCGGCCCTTTTGCACCAGGAGGAATGCGGCTGCTGTTCCCATCCCAATGAAGCGGGCTGTGCCCGCTCCCACTGCAGTGCCCCCTGCTACTTCGGCGAGATCGTCAGCCAGTTTGCCTACTAGGAAAGAACTCCCTAGCTGGATCGCCAGCCTCTTTTTCCTGGCGGTCGGGTGTACGCGGCCCTCGACATCTACCCGAACCGACTTGCTCTCGATCGAAACGACATCCGCCCGTATTGGATTTGCACCCGAGGGCAACAAAAGATGGTCAAAAATCAAGGCCAGCGAGCCCGGCCGCATCACCCGCCGGGCACGAGAGGTTTCCACGTGACCCTCGAATAGTGTTCCGGTTGGCAGGACGGTCTGGCCATCTTTAACCACCGGCTGTTCCAGGCGGGCACGAAGAACAGAGCCACTGGGCAATTGTGAGCTCACGGCCGACATTAACGTAAGCTCGGCACGCAGTCCTTCCAATGGGGGCAGGTCCACCCTAGGAACAACGCGTAATTCCGGTACAGGATGATGTCCGATCGTCCCCAACTCAGGGCCGGATCTCTGAGGCAGGGGCGCGTCGGGCAACGTTTTGTCACTATCGGCGTTGTTGATCTGCTGCGCGACACCCTGCTGAGACATGAGCGGCAACAAGAGAAACACAAATATCAGCAGCTTTTTTGACATGAAATGCCTTTCTCAGACCGGTCTCCGTTTCCACGCACGTGATCTGTGGATTCGACGATTAGCCCTTCGTCTGAAAGCTGGAGCCCAAAATAGAAGAGGTGTGTTAACGCCAGTTTAAGTGTTTGTTAACCTCTCGTGAATCTCGCGCAATCTCGGAAGACTTCCCGCACACCGAAAACGCGCGGAGCGAAACCATTTGTTCCGCGAAGAAATCATTGCGCCGTAAAAGAGATGCCGACGACTGAGTTACCCGCATTCGTCTTCCGGCTGTTTTCCCAGGCAGCCGGAAGACTTAGGATGCAATCTTCCAGAAACTGCCCGCAGACGCCGTGGCGGCCCATCCGAAGCCAACATCTTGGCAACACAAGACACAATTAAGGCAAAGCAGGCAACACTGCGGTCTTCTCAACCCGCACCGACTTCAACTTCTGTGGATCGAGCCCCAGTGCATGCAGAATCGTAGGAGCGACCTGCGACGTGGCGACCGGCGTCTTCACCACGGCCGCCTTCAGCGACGGATTGGAGACAATCAAGCCCACGTTCGTGTCGCCGAAACTGAAGCCACCGTGTTCGGCATTCTTCTTGCTCGAGGTCGTATAGATCGTGCCATACACGGGCTGCACCAGAATGTCAGGCGTGCGGCTGTCCCGCGCGGGATCGTTGAACCGGAGCTTGAGTTCGGCCCCACCCAGCACCTCTTCGATGAATAAAGCGTTGGCGTTGGTGTTGAGGTAAGCCACCACCTGCTGGGTAGCGATATTCTGCCCCTGCAGCCAGATCAGCGCGACATCATCGTCCTGCACCAAACCGCACGAACCGGTGGCACAGTTCGCCGCGTTGGTGATGGCAATGGCCGCGGGATTGGTCCCGGCATCCGGCAATGCCGCAACCAAGTCGGCAAAGTGACCGGGCTTGTTGACCTTCGCCGGGTTGATGGGCGATTGGCCGTGCTTGGCGGTGACGATAAAGAGCGTAGAGTCGAAACGGCCGCGGTTCTTAAGCGCCACGATCATACTGGCCAATGCCTGATCCGTCTTCTTCAAACCGAAAGCCAGCACCGCGGAGGGCGTTCCCGAGCCATCCAGATATCCTCCCGGCTGCCCGTTGATATTGGGATCGGTATCGTCGACGCAACTGCCATCTTTATTGTCCTTCTCCAACTTCTGTCCGACGCTCACCGCCTGGAAGTTCATGCCGAACACGGCCGGCACGCCTGGAGCCGATTTCCCATCGTGGCTCAGTCCGTTGATCTCGTTGATGATGGCCTGCACTTTCTTCTGATCGTTCTCTGCCGTGCAGACCACACTGCCGGTGGCGTCAAACCCGTTGTTGTTAGTGATTTCCGGCGTGAACAAGTCGTCCACGCCCCGGCCGGAAGGTCCATTCACCAGGTCATAGGCGGGGTGCTTGTCAGCCCAAGCCGTACGCCCACCCGAAGCCTTGACGACCTCGAAGATCGTGTTGGTCCGCAGCGCGTTGTGGGGAAAGATCGCAACGCAGTTCCCATCCCGGAGGCGGCGCGGCAGCTTGGTTGGGTCAATTACGTCCAACGACACATTTTGCGAGTTGTACAGGTCGATGGTCTCGTCGAACACCATCATGTTGCCGGGTGTTCCCGTGCACGTGGTGTTGGTTGGATCGAAGAGCGTGCGGTCGTAGCTCACGTCGTAGAAAAGTCCGGTCGTGATCGGCGAGCCCCCCGTGACGAGCGCCAGCAGGCCGGGAAAAGAGTCTGAGTTCGCGGGAGTTCGCGCATCGGAATAAGTGATCCCGCGACGGGACAGTTCGGCCAGGGCGGAGTTGGGATTGTTTTTGACGTAGTTGGCAACGTCCAGTGCGTGCAGGCCGTCGACGCTGATCAGAAGCACATGTTTGATGCCGGATTGTGCGGTCGCGACCGTGGTCAACAGACACACCAGCAGTAGAGCGTTAAGCAGCACTCGCGGAGGGGAGTTTTTTGTCACAGAAATTCTCCTGGGATTTGAGAAACGCGCGCAGAGTCTATCGGGCAAATGTTTCGATCAGGTTAACGCCCGATCAACGCATTGTTAAACTTGCCACCGCTCTGCGACCTGAAACCAAGGAAGGTCAGCATATCCACCGCTGCCGGGTTTGGGCGCACTCACTTACCCACCGCGGACTGAATTTACCGCAAATTCACAGTTGTTTAACCCGCGTGCAAGATTGACAGGCAAGAATCAGACGAGGGTGTTTTCCATGGCCGCGCCGCAGTCTGAATTGGATCCCGAGTCCATCTATTGTGAAATCCTGATTCAAACGCAGCGTGCATTCCAGTTCGCGCAGTTCGCCGCCGGCAGCTTGGCCAACGATCTCGCCATCTCAGCAACGGCATCCCGCACAGTCGAGAACGCCGGCGAACAATTCGCCGAACTCGACACCGTAATTGGTCCCAGCATCACACCAGCCATCCCCAAGGTGACTCCTGCCCAGAGGCGGGAGTCTTTGGCGTGCACAAAATTCCTTATTGATCTGGCACGGATCGGTGACCTCCTCGCTTCCGCCTCACGCTGCGCTCATGGCCTTGGAGACCGCCTCGGAGTGGAGGATCTGAATGATCTGTTCCAAATGGCCTCGTTGCTGGAGAACATGCTGGTGCACGCTCATCACGCATATTGGGTGCGTGACTTCGAGTCTGCTCTCTTAGTGCTGCGCGCCGATTCGGAGGTCGACCGTCTGCGAAACCTTGTGCTAATCCGGCACCTGGAGCAGGGGCGGAGCACGATCAGCCAAGACACCATTCAGATCCTATTCATAGCCCAGGTCCTGGAACGCGCAGGGGATCACGCCAAGAATGTGGCGAAAGAGATTTGCCACCTGCTTCAGCCGGCACAGCTTCCCTCATCTTGTGCGCTCGCATGACGATTCTCATGTAGCGATAGCAACTTCATCGTTACATTCTGCAGCAATGAGCGGCATTTCTCCACCGCAGCCGAGTCCGATTGGGCGCGGCTGACCCGCGACGAGATGGCGCTGCAGCCATCCTGAGATAACCCCATTTTGACTTGCACTTAACTTGAACAGAGCGCGTCGAATCAGGCAGCGGGTTACGTCCGTAACTTATTGTGGCGGAAGCGAGTGGGAGTCGAACCCACCAATCCTAGAGACTAGGATTCGCCGGTTTTGAAGACCGGGAGGATCACCGGACCCCATGCGCTTCCCCGTGGGTGGGCGCGTCCCGGCCCGGAACTCGGTGCACCTGGAACGCGTCCCGAAGATACTACTGCAAATCCTACTTCGGTTGCGCCACCACGCGGAGATAGGGCTTCAGGGTCCTCCACCCCATCGGAAATTTCTGCTTGGCCTGCTCGTCGGAAAGCGAGGCCGGGATGATGACATCATTCCCCGGCCTCCAGTTCACCGGCGTCGCGACGTTGTGTTTCGCCGTCAACTGGATGGAATCCAGCGCCCGCAGCACTTCGTCGAAATTCCGGCCGGTGCTCATGGGATAGATCAGCATCAGCTTGATCTTCTTGTCCGGACCAATCACGAACACGGTGCGCACCGTCGCGTTGTCCGCCGCCGTCCGGCCCTCGCTGGCGCTCCCGGCCTCGGCTGGCAGCATGTCGTACAGCTTCGCCACCTTCAACTCGGGATCGCCGATCATCGGGTAGGTCACCTTGTGTCCCTGCGTCTCTTCAATATCCGCGGACCACTTCCCGTGACTGGTCACCGGATCTACGCTCAGCCCAACGATTTTTGTGTTGCGTTTCGCAAATTCCGCTTGCATCCCCGCCATGTAGCCGAGTTCGGTCGTGCACACGGGGGTGAAATCCTTGGGATGTGAAAACAGGATCGCCCAACCATCGCCGATCCATTCGTGAAAGTTGATCGTGCCCTGCGTAGTTTCCGCGGTAAAGTTTGGGGCTTCGGAATTGATGCGTAATGACATGTGGTTCTCCTTTCAACGGGTCCACTGGGAACGCCGGGGCGCGGCACCTTAAACTCTACGAACTCAGTATGGAATGCGATGCCCCGCCACTTGCAGGGGCGTCAAGGGCGCGACCGGTGTGCACCCAATCGTGTAGCAAATATGTTATCGCACGCCGCCCGTTTCTGCAGGCCACTGGATAAAATTTAGGAATGACGCCTTCTCCGAGAAATCTGCCGATGGTGCAGGTCGACGTCTTCACCGACCGCGCCCTAACCGGAAACGCTCTCGCCGTTTTTCCCGACGGCCGAGGCCTGAGCGCCGATCAGATGCAGGCCATCGCCCGCGAAACCAATCTCTCCGAAACCACCTTCATCCTTCCCGGCAACGCGGCCGCGGAAAAAGAAAATGGTGTCCGCGTCCGTATCTTTACCGTCCAGGAGGAACTCCCGTTCGCCGGACACCCGACCCTGGGCACGGCCTTCGTCCTGCGCGGCCCGAGCGGCGCTGCTGAAGTCCGCCTCGCCCTGAACCTCGGCACCGTCCCCGTGCGTTTTGAAGACCGTCCCGGCCCGGCCGCATTCGGCGAAATGACCCAAGTGAATCCTGAGTTCGGATCCACCCACGACCCTCAGGCGATTGCTGAGGTCACTGGCCTCAACCCCGCCGACTTCGATCCTTCCGTGCCGATTCAGACCGTCTCGACCGGAGTTCCCTTCACCATCGCTGCCTTGCGCTCTCGCCAAACGCTGCAGAACCTGCGCTTCGACGTAAAACGCGCCAGTGAATATCTGGCCCGCAGCGGCGCAAAGTTTTTCTACTTTGTGTCGCGCGAAACGGTCGATCCCAAAGCGCGCCTCCATGCCCGCATGCTCTTCTACAATGGCGAGGATCCGGCCACTGGCTCCGCCGCCGGATGTTGCGCCGCCTGGATGGCCGCCCATGGCGTTGCCGCCAGCGATGAGCGCGTCATGATCGAGCAAGGCCTGGAAATGCACCGTCCCAGTTGCATTTTCGTGCGCGCGACGAAGAAGGATAACCAGGTGGTCAATGTGCGTGTCGGTGGAAATTGTGTAGAAGTTCTCCGCGGCGAGGTCACGCTCGCCGAATAACATCCTGAAACACTGCGGTAGGCGCGGCTCTCCACGCATGGCGCCCTTGTTTGATCCACCTCGGTGCCATTGGCGAGCGCGCTACTTTACGCGCTCCGTGATTCTGGTTAGCATGCATGTCGCTCCGAATCTCTCCAGAAAATACAAAGAAAGAATTTTGGTGACGGCATCTCCCGGTTATGTCATGAAGCCCAAAAAAACTATTCTCTGCGTTGACGACAACGAACTCTATCTCTCGATTCGCAAAGTTTTGCTGGAAACCCGTGGCTACCGCGTCGTGGCTTGCAGCACCGGCGCACAGGCGCTCGAAGCCTTCCAGCGCGGCGGCGTAGATTTGGTCCTCACCGACCTCATCATGTCCGCCGGCATCAACGGGTCGCAGCTGATCGAGCAAATCAAAACCATTTCCCCGCAGACTCCGGCCGTCCTGATCTCCGGACGAGTGAAGATCTACGAGCACGACTCGCAGGCCGACGTTTTTCTGCCCAAGGGCATGTACGAGCCAGCGGAGTTGCTGGAACGTATCCGGGTGCTGCTCATACGCAAGCGTGGTCCGAAGCGGCTGATCGACCATGTCCATCGCCCTGCGGTTCAGGCTGCGTAGCGTGAGCGCTGCCTGGCTGGCGGTCCCGGTGTGATATCGTTGCAAGAGGATGCCGGGGTTCATCGAAGCCAGGGAACTGCGCAAAACCTACCGCGTGGGAAAGATCGATGTGCCTGCCCTGCGCGGCATCTCTTTCGCGGTGGCCCGCGGCGAGTTCGTCACCGTCGTCGGTCCCTCGGGCAGCGGTAAGTCAACGCTCTTCTATCTTCTCGGCGGGCTCACGCGCACCGACTCTGGCAGTGTCTCCATCGACGGCGTCGATTTCGCAAGCCTGTCCGATAGCGAGCGCACCAAGCTGCGGAAAAGCAAAATTGGTTTCGTCTTCCAGAAATTCAATCTTCTGCCCACGCTCAGCGCGCGCGCCAACATCGAAATTGCCGCCGACATCGCGGGCCGTTCCAAACCCGACCCGGCGTTTGCGAAGAAAATTACCGAGATGCTTGGCATCGACCGCCGGCTCGATCATCGCCCCTCCGAGCTTTCCGGCGGCGAGCAGCAGCGCGTAGCACTGGCCCGCGCTCTCATCAATCGCCCGGCCATCGTGCTGGCCGACGAGCCCACCGGCAACCTCGATTCGAAAAACTCCGGAATCGTCCTCAACATGCTTCGTCAGTCCAACAAGGAACTGGGGCAGACCGTACTGATGATCACGCACAATCCTCAAGCCGCCGAGTACGGAGACCGCATCATCCACATGCGCGACGGCCAAATCGTGGCTCCGGACGAGGATCCTCAGTGGTCACCGCATCACACTGCCGCTCACTTGCAGTCCTGATGTGGGAACGGGCGACCTCGCCCGTCCCGCTAGTGGAGACTCGGACGCCCTCCAACGGATGCAGGACGCGACCGAACCCCATCTTGAAACTGCGAAGGGCCGGACTCGGCTGGAGGGTCGATACGGCTGGAACGTGGTCGTGCGGAACCAGACCGCTCCCTCTCCCTTTGCGGACGTTGCGGCCTTTCTTTGCGAGCTTTTGCGGTCAAAGATCTTAAACCCCGAAGTACGCGCAAGATCCGCAAAGAGCGCAAAGCAATCCGTCGGACGAACTTCAACTGCACCACTATCAGCTTTCACTCTGGTTTGACAATCTCCCTCGCCTCCACGTAACTTCGATTTTTCCGGTGTGTGCCATTTCGTGGAGGCCGAATGATGAAGTCCCGTTTGATTCCAACAACTGTTATTTGTTTCGTCCTTTACTCGTTCGCCTTTGGCCAGGATCTGGCATCGTTCGAAAAGCGCACCACGGTCAAGAAGCTCGCGAACGGCCTGACGGTGATCATCTGCGAGCGGCCGGAGGCTCCGGTGTTTGCGTTTTTCACGCATGTGGATGCGGGGTCAGTGCAGGATCCGATGGGCAAGACCGGCTTGGCGCACATGTTCGAGCACATGGCGTTCAAGGGCACCGACACGATCGGAACGCGCGACGCCGCGGGCGAAAAGATTGCCCTTCAGAAAGTGGAAGACGCGTATGCGGCTTATATTGCGGAGCGCGACAAGCCGGTGAAGCGCGACGAAGACAAGCTGAAGCAGCTGCAGCAGGCGTGGCAGGATGCGGTCGCCGCGGCCGACAAATTTTCCGCGGCCTATAACAATGAGTTCGGCAAGATCGTGGAGGGCGAGGGTGGCGAGGGCATGAACGCCTTCACGAATCTGGACGAGACCGCGTATCACTACTCGTTCCCGGCGAACCGGCTGGAGTTGTGGGCGTATCTGGAGTCGGAGCGCTTTCTTCATCCCGTGCTGCGGCAGTTTTATAAAGAGCGGAATGTGGTGATCGAAGAGCGGCGCATGCGGACCGACAGCAATCCCATTGGCCGATTGCTCGAGCAGTTCACGGAGGCGGCGTTTGCCGCGCACCCGTATCACCGGCCGACGATCGGATGGACGCCGGATTTGAATTCGTTTTCGGCGACTGACGCGCAGAAGTTTTTCGACACCTACTACGTGCCTGCGAACATGGTGGTGACGGTGGTGGGCGACTTGAAGGCGGCGGAGGCGATGCCGGTCATCGAGAAATACTTCTCGCGAATCCCCGCGCGTCCCAAGCCGGACGAGTTCACCACGGCCGAGCCGCCGCAGAATTCGGAGCGCCGCGTGGTGCTGCACGAGCAGGCACAACCGCTTTATGTGGAGGGCTATCACCGCCCGGACATTCGCAGCCCGGACGACCAGGTTTACGACGCGATTGCCGATCTGATGTCGAACGGGCGGACGTCGCGCCTCTATCGCGCGCTGGTGCGCGACAAGCAGATTGCGTCGGACTCGGCGGGATTTACGGGCCTGCCGGGGAATAAGTATCCGCACCTGTTTGCGTTCTACGCCTTCCCACTTCCGGGACACAAAACCCAGGAGGTGGCGGACGCGATTCATGCGGAAATTGAGCGGTTGAAAAAAGAAGATATTTCGGATGACGAACTGAAGATGATCAAGACGCGGGCTAAGGCGACCCTGATTCGCTCGCTGGGATCGAATGAGGGGCTGGCGTTCGCGCTCGGGTTGAACCAGGCGCGCTATGACGACTGGCGCGAGTTGTTCCGCGGAGTGGAGCGGATCGAGAAAGTAACGAAGGCCGACATCCGGCGCGTAGCGAACCAGACGTTTGTGCCGGGCAACCGCACAGTGGGGATCATCGAGTTTGCCGGCCCGCCGCCGGCGGCTGCGGCTGCTCCGCAAGGGGGTGGACGGTGAAGCGCGCACGGCTCTGCTTGTTTTCTCTGATCTTGTTTTCGGGCAGTAGTGTGCACTTGTGGGCGCAGGCAACAACCTGGCAGCAGGTGCCGATTCCGAAACTGCCCGCCTTCAATCCGCCGGAACCGAAACGCTTTCAATTGCCGAACGGCATGGTGATTTTCCTGCAGGAAGATCATGAACTGCCCATGATCGACGGCATCGCTCGCATCCGCGGCGGCGCACGCTCGGTTCCGCCAAGCAAGACTGGGCTGATCGAGATCTACGGCGAAGTGTGGCGCACGGGCGGCACCAAGACCCGCGACGGCGATCAACTGGACGATTACCTGGAGCAGCGCGCGGCCAAGGTGGAGACTGCCGGGAGCATGGACTCGACGACCATCTCCTGGCAGTGTTTGAAAGAAGACTTCGACGATGTTTTTAAAGTGTTCGACGATCTGCTGAAGCATCCGGAGTTCCGCGCCGGCAAGATCGAGATCGCCAAGAAAGGCATGTACGATGGGATCTCGCGGCGGAACGACGATGAGGGGCAGATTGCGGGACGCGAGGCGGCGAAACTGGCGTATGGCGCGGCCAGTCCCTATGCGAAGGTCGCCGAATACGCCACCGTCGCGGCCGTAACCCGCGAGGATCTGGTCGCGTGGCACCACACCTATGTTCAGCCCAACAACATCATTCTGGGCGTGGTCGGCGACTTTGATGCCGCCAAGATGGAGGCGCGGCTGCGGCAGGCGTTCGGCTCGTGGGCCAAGGGTGCGGGGGCGAAAGACCCGGACGTCATACTGACATCTGCCAAGGCGGGGTATTACCTGGTCGAAAAAACGGATGTGAATCAAAGCAACATTCAGATGGTCGCCCTGGGCACGACGCGCAAGAATCCGGATTACTTCGCGATCTCGGTATTCAACGAGGCCTTTGGCGGCGGGTTTTCCTCGCGCCTGTTTGGCGACATTCGAACCGCCAAGGGACTGGCGTACGGAGTGGGCGGCGGGATCGGCACGGGATGGGATCATCCCGGCATACTGCGGATGATGGTGATGACCAAGAGCCAGAGCACGGTGGAATCGATCCTGGCGCTGGACGAGGAACTCGCCGATCTTCCAAAGCATCCGATTAACGATGAAGAGATCAAGCGCGCGAAGGATTCCATCCTGAATTCGTTTATCTTCCGCTTTGATTCTCCGGGAAAGGTGCTGCAGGAAAAGATGGCCTACGAGTTCTATGGCTATCCGCTGGACTTTCTGGAGAACTTTCAGAAGGGGATCGAAAAAGTCGCCAAGGAAGATGTGGCGCGCGTGGCCGCGAAGTACATCCACCGGGACCAAATGGCGGTACTGGTGGTGGGCAATGTGAGTGAGTTCGACAAGCCACTGTCGTCCCTGGGAGCAGTCAGCAATTTGAACATTGCGATTCCGGCTCCGCCTCCCGGACTTCTGCCGGAGCAGGAAGGGCAACAACCATAGACACGCAGGTTCGCGAAGTCCGCAGAGAGAGATTCGGCGAGCCGCATCTCTACTGCTTAGGCGGGGGTTGTGGTTTCTGATCCTGGCGAGGCTTGGGATGTCCGGGTGGCACGGTGCCCGCTCCTCCGTGTGGGCTGCCTGTACCCATCGCTGGCGGCATCGACAGGTTGGAATGTGAGCCGGCTCCCGCGCCCATGGGGAATGTGCCTGGGGCGTAGCAAGTGGCCCGTCCGCTCGGCGCCACGCGCAGTTCGGCCGGACAATCGCCGCTCACCAATCCCGCGCCACCGGTTTGCGACTGCACCGCGAACAGCTTCCCTTCGGAGTTGCCAGCCACCGCAACATTCATGCCCGGCAGTTCGTACTCGACATAAAAAGGAGCTTTCGCTTTGGAAGCGCCCACAGCGCACGTGCTGGCGGCGTCCAAGTCTCCCGGCCCCTGCGCCTTGAGATGGCCGCAGTTCTTCGCCCCACTGCCGGCCAGTTCCTGGAGTTTTTTCTCGACTGGATCGTCAGTTGAAGTGGCGCCGCCAGCGGCGTTGCCCGAGGCGGCGGAAGGCTTGGACTTGCTGCAGCCCGCTGAGAAACAGACCGCGATCAGGAATAAGGGTAGGGCTCTGCGCATGATGGCTCTATTTTATTCGACGGAGCGCCCCTTAGCGTGCTTTTGGACGTAGCCCATATACTCGGAGGTACCAGCAAAGACCCAGCGCAGGGCCTGCGGTTTTCTTCGTCGCTCGTCTCCCCTCCAATTCGGGTAGCGGACGGTTTTGAATTTTACGCGTGGTAGAGGCGTTCTAGGTCCACCCGAAGTGCTGTGGGATCAAAGGTGATTCTAAAATGCTCAAAAAATCCCAGCATACCAACTAGGCCAGCGATGGGTAGGTCATCTGAAAATCCGGCACGAGTCAAAACGGGTCCGCCGGGAATATATAGCGAGATGTCGTGGAGATAAAGTTTGCATGGACCGGCAACACCTTGCGTCAGCGTGAGTTCCCCTTCTTCTACCTCCAGCCCTATAGCCCGCCCTATGGCTGCATGGAAAATACAGCTTGATGCCCCAGAGTCGATGATTGCGTCGAATCGTTTTGAGCGGGGCGAGTTCTTTGCCGGGAGAGCAATATTTACCGGCACCGAAGCGGCATAATAAAAGCCAGCGGGTGCCTTTGGATCGGGATACTTCTGGTATGGGAGTTTCAGACTCACACAGACATGGGAAGCCAGGCAGGCGGCGTCTTTACCAACACCGGGTCCATTACTCCAGCATCTTCACTCTGCTTCACGGCCTCCTCGTATGAAGGCCCAATCGCCACGATCTTGCTCTCATCTTCCGATAAGGCAATCCAACAGTCTAGCGGGGCGGATTTCAATGCTTCAAACCGAAGATCACTCATAGAAGTATTCCCACCTATCTAGACGCACTAGCCTACCTTATGGTTTCATCGGTCGTCAACACAAGGAACTTGAGTCCCTAGCAGCCCGTGGTGAAAGTCAGGGCCGGACTGTGTATGAGCGACTCCTTTCATAAATTGTCATCCCGAGCGGAGCGAGGGATCTGCATCTTGCGGCGAACTGCAGATCCCTCGCGTCGCTCGGGATGACAAAATCCGGCGAATTGAGCGTCGAAGAGCACATGCTCACTTTCACCACGGGCTCCTAGGCCGCGAGTGAACTTGCGAATGCTCATCCTCATGCCGAGATTCTCTTGCTCAACAGGTCTAGTCGAAAACGTGCTGAGGGTCAGGCCAATCCAAGACAGCCCACTACCTCAATTTGCATTTGACAGGACTCTCAAGAGGCGATATTGTAGGCGAACAAATAGCGAAATAAGAACGTGCCTATGGCCTCCCTTCCCTTGCTCCCCGATTCCGAGTCCCAGCCCAAGTTGATCGGAATTGCGCGCCTAGCGGCTGCCGGTGAGTCGCTGCGCGAAGGGCACAACGTTGAGTACTTCACGCTCGGGACGCGATCGCTCCTCAACCGGGTGGTGAGCCGGCGTAATCTGCCGTTCACCTGGGCCATCAATCCTTATCGCGGGTGCGAGTTCGCCTGCAAGTACTGTTACGCGCGCTACACGCATGAGTTCATGGAACTGCGCGACGGAATCGAGTTTGAGCGGAAAATCTTTGTGAAGCAGCATGCTGCGGATTTGCTGCGTCAGGAACTGAGGAAGGTCAAGCCGGGAGAGGAGATTGCGATTGGGACGGCGACCGATCCGTACCAGCCAGCGGAGCGCCGGTTTGAGGTGACACGGGCAATTCTGGAAGAGTTGGCGCGGCACTCGGGCTTTGAAATCGGGATAGTGACCAAGTCGAACCTGATCACCCGCGATGCGGAGATTCTGCGGCGGGTGGCGGAGCACAACCGGATCTTCGTGAATGTAACCGTGACGACCGTGGATGTGGAACTGGCGCGGAAGCTGGAGCCGCGGGCGCCTCGTCCCGACCTGCGGCTGGAAACGGTGCGCCAGTTGAATCTGGCGGGCGTGGATGCGGGGGTGATCTGCGCTCCCGTGATGCCCGAGATCACCGATGCTCCGCGCGATCTGGAAGCACTCGTGAAAGCGGCAAGTGAGGCGGGAGCAAAATACATCTTTGCGAATCCTCTATTTCTAAAACCGTGTTCGGCGGCAGTGTTTCTGCCGTTTCTGGAGGAGCACTTCCCCGCTCTGGTCGACAACTACAAGAAGCGCTATGAGAACCGCGCGTTTCTGCCGAAGGGGTACGCGCAGCGCCTGTCGCAGCTAATGGCGCGCTGGCGGCAGAAATACGGGATTGGGAACGAGCACTCGCGGCGCAGCCGACGGGCGCACGCTGACCTGGTGGCGGGAGAACAGTTGGGGTTGTTTGGCGGTTAGTAGTCAGCGGCGTGAGGGACGAGGGTTTCACCGTTGGTGGGGGGTCACCAAAGCCCTGTTCTGGGCGATCATCGAAAAACTTTCTCCTGCGCGCCGCGTGCTCCTTCTGCTGGCGCTGATCCTGCTCTTCTTCCCTGCGGGTGGATTCAACTACCAAGGCAAAGCGGGCAATGTCAGCTTCGATCTGAACCTCCAGATTTGGGGTGGGCTGCTGATGTTTGTGGTTTTGCTGCTGGAGTTGGCCGACCGCGTGGTCATGAAGCGCGACCTGGAAATCGCCAAGGACATCCAGGCCTGGCTGTTGCCGGGCGCGCCCTTGCAGATTCCCGGATACCAGATCGCGTATGCCACGCGTCCCGCGAATACGGTGGCAGGCGATTATTACGACGTGATTTTGCGCCCTGGGCAGGCATCGAGCGACGACCGCGTCCTGTTCGTGGTGGCGGACGTGGCGGGAAAGAGCATTCCCGCGGCGATGCTGATGGCGACATTTCAGGCAAGTTTGCGCACTTTGTCGAGCAGCCGGGCGTCGCTCGCGGAACTGGTGGCCGGTCTGAATCACTATGCCTGCTCGAACAGTCAGGGCGGCAGTCGCTTTACGACCGCGTTTCTGGCAGACCTGGATCCTGCAACCGGCAACCTCACCTATGTCAACGGCGGGCATAACGCGCCCGTTCTGCGCAGGGGGTCGGGCGTGGTCGAGCGGCTCGAGGCGGGAGGTATCCCGCTGGGAATTTTCGAGGATGCCTCTTATCGGGTGGAGACGACCCGATTGGGCGCCGGGGACTACCTGGTGATCTTTACCGACGGTGTCGTAGAGGCGATCAACTCCAAGGGAGACGAGTATGGAGAGGCGGAGTTGACCCGGCTGGTGGATCGCCGGGTAGCGGCCGCGCCCTCCGAACTTCTGCGCGGCCTGCTCGAAGAACTGAATGCCTTCGTGGGCAACACTCCGCAGCACGACGATATGACGTGCCTCCTGCTGAAGCGCGGGTCCTAAGTGTGGCACGGACACTCTTGTCCGTGTGTGGCACGGACACTCTTGTCCGTGATTCTGTCCGTGAAACACACTGAGACGCCGAGTATTGCTGGCCCCGAATCGGCGTGCACAATACCGGCTTTTCACGGACAGGAGTGTCCGTGCCACACTGCCAAATTTTGTCAGTTCGAATCTCCGAAAATGTCATTGCGGCCTAAAACGGGGTATGAGGAGTAACAGGAAAGGTTACTACCGCGCCGAACAATGCTGAAAATGCAGGCTCTCCCCCAAAAGGACATCTGCCTTCCGTTACCTATGCCTCTGGCACTCCGAGTGCGATAGTACAGGCGAGTTGGTCACACCCAACCAGAACAGTTAATCGGAGACGAGGAAAATATCACATGCGGAAACAAAAAGGTTTCTCACTAATTGAATTGCTGATTGTGGTTGCGATCATCTTAATTATCGCCGCCATCGCCATCCCGAACCTGCTGCGCGCGCGCATTGCGGCCAACGAGTCGTCCGCGGCCAGCATCGTTCGCACATTGAACACCGCCGAAGTGAGCTACGTTACTGCTTACCCGGCAACCGGGTATTCGGCGGATCTGGCGTCATTAGGCGGTGCCGCCATTCCGTGCGCGCCAGCAGTTGGCACTGCGTGCTTGATTGACAACACCTTGGCCACCACAGGGGGCACCACCGGCAAGAGCGGTTACTTGTTCGACGCCGTCGGCCAAGGTAGCGGACCTTTTACGGGCTATATCGCGACGGGTACCCCGATCACCGTAGGTAGCAGCGGGGTCAACAGCTTCTGCTCGATCGAAGACGCCGTAGTTCGCAAGGACATCAGCGGCGCTTTGGGTACCTACGCAGGCTGCCCTGGAATGCCGTCGTTGGGCAACTAACACCAACTTGGCCTGAAGCCTCGGGGGAGGGGCAAAAGGCAGGGAGCAGCGGACAACCGCTGCTCCCTTATTTTATTTTGGTGAGCACATCTGGTGTGGGGCGGACACTCTTGTCCGCCGCAGTTGACTTGGGCGGACACTCCTGTCCGCCAAAGGCCGCGGCAGGTAAAGCTGAGAGTCAATTCCAACAGATTGAACCCACACTTGTCCGCCCCGCTTGGCACCTGAGCTGCTACACAAACGGTAAGAGGTGAATTCGGATGCGCCAGAGGGGCTTTTCCCTGATTGAATTACTGATGGTGGTGGCAATCATTCTTATCGTCGCAGCCATAGCGATTCCCGATATGATGCGGGCCCGGCTCTCCGCCCATGAGGCTGCTGCCGTTAGCTCCGTTCGAACCATCACCACCGCCGAAGCGGGCTACCTGACCGCCTATCCGAGCATCGGCTATGCGGCACAACTATCCGATTTAGGAGCAGGCGGGGCTACGCCCTGTGCACCCTCAGATACGAGTGCCTGCTTCATCGATGATTCCTTGGCAACCGCGAGTTCCGCCCCCGGGCGTAGTGGTTACATCTATGCGGCAACGGGCACGGTGGGGACGTTTCTCGTCACGGCGGTACCGGTCTCCAATGCCAGCGGAGAACGCAGCTTCTGTGAGGTTGCAGACAATGTCCCGCGCGTCAATCCTGCCGGGACAGCCATCGCGGACATCGGTGCCTGCTTGGGATTGCAATCCGTCAACTGAAACTCCTATGAAATCGCAGCCGAGGACTCACATTGGGATTAGTACAGCAAACGCGGGCGCACCTCGGTCACGGTTTCAGCGGGTGCAATGGAATATCAGCGCCGGCGGTACGTTCAGCAATTGGAAATCCTGATGAACGGACTTGAAGCACGATCTGAGATAGGGCAAGACCTTAGTTGTGTACTGAAAAATCAGAAGCACGCCCTTGGGGGCCAATACTCGTCTGGATTCCTGCAGTATCTCTCGCCGAACTGAGTCTCGCATGTTGGTGTAGGGGAGACTCGAAATGATGTAGTCCACTTGCGAAAGTTTCAAATCGGCCAGAATCCTCCCCACATCCGCTGCCGATCCGCGGACCACATGCAGTCGTGGGTCTTCCACTTCATTTCGCAGAAAACCAACGAAGTCTGCGTTTAACTCAATGGCCACAAGTGCGGCCTCTGGGTGCAGGCGTTTGAGGATTGCCTGCGTGAGAGTTCCGACGCCTGGCCCCAACTCAACCACGAGACGCGCGTTCTCCCAATCCACCCGGCGCAGCACATCATTAACTAGAAAATGCGAGCTTGGAACCAGCGACCCCTGCATGACCGGATGCCGCAGAAAGTTTCTTGCGAAGAACCAGGCTCGGGACAAAACTCCTCGGCTGCGCTCTCTCCGCTGTACGTCATGCATCGGGGCAGTTACTTGGCCGGGTTGACGAGAAATCGCTAAGTCCCAGCTACACTGATTTTGCGTCGCCATCCGTCCCTTTTTAGCAGTACCTGTGCCGCGTTTGGAAGAGTACTTTCGTCATGGTGCTAAATGAACCTTGCCATCGCAGAATTGGGTGTGAGTGTACTTTCTTATCCAACCGGTGACTGACGGCCATAGCGAGGTCTGCGCTTGAAGGCATGGTGCGTTGCATTGTCGAAGCTGTTCTTTGGGGTATTTTTTTTCCTCACATCGTTCTACTGCCTCCTGGCTTTTCTTCCATACACGTATACCGCCGTGGTCAAGGCGCCCCCATACGCATGGATGCCCTGGTTCGTGAAGCATCATGGGTCTCTCTACTGGCCGGCCCTGCTCGCGGTGGCGATGTCCTGCTGGAAGAGCCGGAAAAACCGCTGGTATCGTCTTGCTTTCGGGGCATTGGCGATGAGCGGATTGTTTTTGATGGTCCGGCCATTCCTGCCTTTCGTTCATGACGACAACGTCACGTATTTCTGGAGTCTCGCGGCCCTGTTGCCGGTAACGCTGATGGCCGCGGCGGATCTTCTGGCCGGTTCTTTTTGGAGGGGAAGAGACGAAGCGGCAAGTTCCCTGCTCTCCTACTCGAGTGCGATTCTGGCCGCGGTGTTGATCGCGCTGCTCCATGCGTTGGGCGCACTTTTCCGCGGGTATGCGGCGGGGCAGGGCATTCTTCTGGCCCAACCTCTCTATGATTTCGAGTTGATTGGCTGGAGCGTGATTTCCCACGCCGTGATCGCGATCGTCTTGCTGTCAGTTCTGAACTTGATTCGCATAGTGGCCGCCAGGACAGTCCATCCGCAGGCCCTCAGGTTGGCCCTGCTGGGGTCACTTACGTGGGCCGTTCTTTGGACTGCCATAGAACATTTCTTCGGGACTGCGCTCAGCTTTGAGGGGTGGCGGGCCCACGTCTATGCGTCAGTTCTTGCCGCGACACTAAGCTTGTTTGGCATCTTTGTCGCTTCTTCGTTCTTTCCGCCGGTAACGTCTGCGGTATCCATCGATCCCAAGCGCCGAAGGTTTTTTCTGATTGGCGCCTGTGCCAGCATGGCTTTCGCCGCATTCGTATTCCCCGTTCTCATCGGGGGAGGGGACTGGAACGGTATTTTGCAAACTACGTTCGCGCTCACCGTTTGGCTCGTTCTGGGAGTTTGTTTTTACTCGTTGCGGCCGCGATGTGGACACTACTCCCTTGCCACCGTTCTCGGGATGTTGATTCTTGCAGGCTGCGGCTATAAAGCGTTGAACGCGTCCGTCCTCTTCTGGGCAAAGCCGTTGGGCCCCGATAACGTCGCCATTTCTTTCACCCTGGAATCGTATGGGAACCGGGACGCCTCGTTTGCCCTGGCGCACTACTTACTAGGCAACACTCGCTCAGCCTCCTGTGGCGACCTGTGCCGCGTCATACGGCAATATGCCAATGTACGAAACGCAACCGCTCGAGCGGATCTGAAGCTCGTGGACCCTCTGGTTCCAACGCAGGGCATCCGGCCCAATATCTTTATCTTCGTGATTGATTCGATGCGCCCCGACTACCTGGGCGCATACAACCCGCGCGCCAATTTCACGCCTAATCTGGACAAGTTGGCTCAGGACAGCGTTGTGCTGCACAATGTCTACACCCAATATGCGGGCACCAGCCTTTCCGAGCCGGCTATCTGGTCCGGGGCCATGCTGCTGCATGCCCACTTCCTGCAACCGTTTCATCGGGTGAATAGCCTGGAGAAGCTGGCCCAGACGGACGGATATCAGCTTATGGTCAGTTGGGACACTGTCCTTGAGCAAATACTTTCTCCCTCTCCCGATCTGATCAAACTCGACACCGACAAGGCCCTCTGGAATAACTTTGAGGCTTGCTCTACGGTGGAGCAGGCCGAAAGCGCCCTCGACAACCGCGCCGACAAAACCCGGCCTGTGCTGTTTTATTCCCAGCCCATGAACGTGCATCAATTTGCCAAGAACAACATTCCGAAGGTGGCACGCGAGAACTGGCCAGCCCGCCCAGGTTTCGTGGACCGGAATTCCTATGCAGTTCACTATACGGACGGCTGCCTGGGCCGCTTTTTCAACTACCTCAAAACGCGTGGACTCTACGACAACAGCGTCATCATTGTGACTGCAGATCACGGCGATGCAACTGGGGAGTTCGGCCGATCCGGTCATTCGGTGACGATCTATCCAGAGATCATGCGGGTGCCGTTGATCGTTCACTTGCCAAAGAACCTGCGCAAGAATGTGGTTTACGACAACGATCGTATTTCGGCGTTGACCGACATCACGCCATCCCTCTATTACTTGCTGGGTCACAGGCCTATTGTGACCAACCCTATGTTTGGACGCCCACTCTTCGCGGAAACGCTGCAGGAATTGCATTCGTATAAGCGGGATGAGTTGTTCCTCGCCTCCGATGTCAGAGCTGTCTTTGGACTCTTGTCCGAGAACGGACGGTGGCTCTACACGACCTACGATGCGCCGGCTGAGAGCATGCTGTTTGATCTGGCCCATGACCCAAACGGGACGCACAATGTTGTTACGGAGGAATTGAAGAAACAATACGATAGGCGTGTCATCGAACATCTTCAGGCCATCGGCGACTTCTATGGCTATAGGCCCGGCGTCGGGTCCCTTCTGACCTCCCGCCGATGAGATGCACTGGATGAGCCCACCATGCAACGTCTCGGATGCCATGCCTGCTTGCGATTGCAATCCGTCAACTGATAGTTCAGTGAAGCCGTAAGCCGTCGGCAGGTGTGGGCCGGACACTCTTGTCCGGCAACTGCCTGCATCTGAGGTAAAGCCAGGGGGCAAGCTGGCTTCTTCGTGCGGAGATCCTCCAGGGATCGGCATTGTTTTCAACTCACAGCTTTGCCGGACAGGAGTGTCCGGCCCACACTTGCCCATCTGAAATAAAAGCCGGGGGGCAGGCTGGCTTCTTGGTGCGTAGATCCTCCGGTGAGCGGCATGATCGTCCGCTGCCAGACATGTCTCAGGGACTGGTGAAGTAAGGCAATGCTCGAGAGTGTCTGCCTCACACTGGGTCCTCACATTCTTTCAGCTCACACTTTTGCCGGACAAGAGTGTCCGGCCCACACTGGTCCGGCCCACACTTCCAACTTTCACCACAAAATCTGGGTGCAGGGGTCACAGACACGGTGCGGGTACCGGTCAATGCTTGGGAGATTGGAGACTGGAATGAACGACAACAATGGCGGACCGCCCTATCCTCCTCACATTTATTCACCTCGCAACGTTGCCGGACAGGAGTGTCCGGCCCACACTGGTCCGGCCCACTCTCAGTTCAAGGCCACGCCTTATGAATATCGGCGAGACCTGCCCCATCATCAGAAAGCCGATTGCGTCCTGTTCGTGACTTTCTGCAAGCTCACAAAGGATCCCCTGCCGGAAGCGGCGCGCAGTCTTGTGCTTCAGCATTGCCTCCACGACCACGGCAGCAAACTGCGAATGCATGTCGCGGTGGTCATGCCGGAACACGTGCATTTGCTGCTGACTCCGCTGCGAGACGAGCGAGGCTGGCCCTATCCGCTGCGCAATCTGCTCAAGCTCATCAAAGGAACCTCGGCGCGCAGCGTGAACAAGTTCCTGGGACGGGAAGGCCCGGTGTGGCAAGAGGAATCCTTCGATCGCGTTTTGCGGTCCTGGGAGAGCTTCGAGGAGAAGCGCGAATATATCCGACAAAACCCGGTACGGCGACGACTGGTGGAAAGACCGGACGACTATCCGTGGCTATGGGTGCAATGTGGGCCGGACACTGGTGTGGGCCGGACACTCTTGTCCGGCTAGGCTGACTGTGCTGGAATGTGGGGTCGAGTTTCAACTTGGCTTTTTGCTTGTGGATGCCAAAACCAACAGTGGCTGACAGGAGTATCCTGCTCACATTTCTTAGCCCCACACTTTTGCCGGACAAGAGTGTCCGGCCCACCTAACCACCAAGATTACCTTCGTACCGTAGCCACTACGCCCTGTCGCTTGCTTATAATTTCTTTATTCCAAATTTCTTGAACGGCCATGACTGCGATCGAAACCATCAATCTGGAAAAGACCTACGCCGTGGGTTTCTGGCGGAAGACGCCGCGCGTGGCGCTGCGGCCAATGAACCTGACGGTCGCGGAAGGCGAAGTCTTCGGCTTCCTCGGACCGAACGGCGCCGGCAAGACCACCACGCTGAAGCTGCTGATGGGGCTGGTCTTTCCGACCGGTGGCACGGCGCGCATCCTGGGCAAGGACATCAACGATTCCGCTATCAAGGCGCAAATCGGATTCCTGCCGGAACAACCCTATTTCTACGACTACCTCACCGCCCAAGAGCTGCTCGAATACTATGCGCAGCTTTCCGGCGTGGAGGCTAAGGAGCGCGGTCGTAAGATCGAGGCCATGTTGGAGCGCGTGGGCCTGAAAGACGCGGCGCGAGTGCAACTGCGGAAGTTTTCCAAAGGCATGCTGCAGCGAGTGGGACTGGCGCAAGCCATCCTGCACGATCCGAAAGTGGTCTTCCTCGATGAGCCCATGTCGGGGCTGGATCCCATGGGCCGCCGCGAGGTCCGCGACCTGATCGAAGAGCTCAAGCAGCAAGGCAAAACCGTGTTCTTCTCCACCCATATCCTTTCCGACGCCGAGGCGTTATGCGACCGGGTGGCGGTCATTCACCGGGGAGAACTGCGGGGCGTGGGCCACGTGGCCGAACTAACCTCGGCGGTCGCGGCCAAGGTGGAGCTGATCTGGAATGGAAGCGCGGTTCCCGCCGGGCTCAGCGCCCTCGGAGCGGAATGCCATATCAGCGGGGAGACGGTGCGCGCAGTGCTGCCGGAGGCGCGGCAGGAAGCGGCATTGGAAATCCTGCGACGGGAGCGCCTGCGGCTGATATCGCTGACGCCGGTGCGCCCGTCGCTGGAAGAGTATTACATGCAGAAAGTGAATTCGGCGGCCGCACCGGCGGGGGTGGCGAGATGAGTCGAGTGGTGCACATCGCCGCGAACACCTTCCGCGAGGCGGTTCGCGATCGTGTGCTTTACAACCTGATCGCCTTCGCCCTGCTGCTTTCGGGAGCCGCCATCCTGGTGGGGCAGATCTCGATCGACATCGAGCGGTTGGTCGTGGTGAACCTGGGGCTGACGGCAGTCTCGTTGTTCGGCGTGGTCATCGCCATCTTCATTGGCATCGGCTTGGTCTCGAAAGAGATGGAGAAGCGCACGCTCTACACGGTGCTCTCGCGTCCGGTGCGGCGCTGGGAATTCATCGTCGGCAAGTTCTTCGGACTCACCGGGACACTGGTAGTCAATACGTTGGGCATGGCCGTCGGCGTTTTTGCGGCCCTGGTTTATGTTTCGCACAAGTTCCAATCGTCGGATGGCTGGATCCTAGTGGCGTTGTTCTTCATCGTGCTGCAATTCCTGATTCTGGTATCGCTGGCGCTGCTGTTCTCGTCGTTCTCATCCCCGCTGCTGTCGGCCGTGTTTGCCTTCTCATTGTTTGTGATCGGCTGCTTCGCCGAGGATCTGCGCGGGTTTGCCAGGATGTCGCACGGACTGACGCAAATGCTGGCGACAACGGCGGCGTACCTGGTGCCAAACTTCTCGGCGCTGAACGTGATTGGGCAGGTAGCGCACGAACAACCCATCTCCGGACACTTGATCGCCTACAATACCGCCTATGCGCTGGCATATTCGGCGATGGCGATCAGCGGCGCGGTGCTGATTTTCGAGCGCAGGAACCTGAAATGACAATGAGCGGCTCTAGCAAAGTTACGGTTACGGCCAGCGTGGTCCTGCTGTTTGGCATGGCCGGCTCGGTACTCCTGCTGAGACGGCTCGACCAGGTGCGCACCGCCGCTACCCTGGAAGAGGTCCTGTATCTGAATTCGCCCAAGTGGGTCAAGCGCCTGAGCTTGGGCTACGACGGGTTGCTGGCAGATATCTACTGGACACGTGCGGTGCAGTATTTTGGCAGCCACCATGTGGTGGCGGCGAAAAACTACAATCTGCTGTCTCCGCTGCTGGAGATCACGACGGCGCTCGATCCCAAGTTGATCGTCGCCTACCAGTTTGGAGCCAACTTTCTGGCGCCCAAGCCGCCGGCGGGCGCAGGCCAACCCGATCAGGCGGTTGCCCTGGTCGAGAGCGGCATCCGGAATAATCCCGACAACTGGAAGCTGTATTACGAACTGGGCTTCATCTACTACAACATGGAGCCGAGGGAGTACGCGAAGGCGATGGAGGCTTTCGAACGTGGCACCAAGGTGCCCCATGCGCATCCGTTCCTGCGGGTGCTGGCGGCCCAGATGGCGCAGCATGCGGGCGAGATCCAGACGTCACGTATGCTATGGCAGGCGGCCTATGCCACCACGCAAGATAATCTGATCCACCGAAACGCCGTCGATCACCTGAAGGCGTTGCAGGTGGATGAAGACGTCACCGTTCTAGAAGAAGTCGTTGCCAAATACCAACAGCAGACTGGAAGGTTGCCCACCAGCATGAGCGAATTAGAGCGGGCTGGATTGCTCCGCGAAATCCTGGAAGATCCGACCGGGCGTCCCTACAAGCTGATGGCCGACGGGCGCATCGAAGTGCAGGACCCGGACCGCATTCCGTTCATCACCAAGGGACTTCCGCCAGGAATGGAATCGCCGCAGCGGAAAAGCGCGAAAAAAGACTGAGAAGGCATCGGCCATCTCAGAATGGCTGTTTGGGACAAATCGGCGGGACAACCGTTGTTTTCCGATCTTCTCATACCCAAAAGTCAACAAGTCGCATAACTATATCTAGTAGATATAGGAACCGGAATCCGCGCCGGGCCGGGGGCCTCTCGAACTGCCATCCAGCCGCCGCCTAGAATGCCTCGCAAACGCGCCCGGAAGCCCTCAGGCGCGCCTTCGAGGTCCGGGACGGCCCAAACCCCGTCCCGGCGCTTTCTGTGGCCGGAATCGCGCCCTATTGCATTTTAGTATCTTTCAGCTATTGACAGAAAGCTGGCTTGGGAACGCCCTGCGACGTCCGCGCCCGTCATGCCGCCAACCCGATTCCGCGAACCACGATTCGTTAGGAACCACGATTTGTTAGCATGCAGGCGTGTCCCCGACGTTCTCCCAACAATTCCTGACTGCCTTGCGGCGCTGGTGGAAGGAGCAGGCCGGCCAGCAGGGGGTGGCAGGCGCGAGTTCCGTGCTGGCGCAGGAACTCTGGGGATTTCTGCGCGATTCGACTCCCGCGCGCCGGCGCCGACGCTATGGCGACATGGACTACGACTGGCTGTATCGCGTCAACACCACCAGCGGCACGGTGCGATGGCGCGAGCGCTTGCTGGGTGTGTTTCATTCCGCGTACCAACCAACCGACCCGGCAACCTTCCGGGAGATGATGGCGGCGTTGCCGATCCAGTTCGACCAGTTCACTTTTGTGGATCTGGGCTCGGGCAAGGGGCGGACGCTGCTGCTGGCATCCGAGTATCGGTTTCAAACAATCGTGGGCGTCGAGATTCTGGAGGAACTTCATCGGGCGGCGGAAGAGAATATTCGCGCGTACCGTGAATCGACGGATCGCGGCGGACAGATTGCGGCGATTCTGACGGACGCAAGCGAATTCGATTTTCCGGAGACCCCGCTCGTCGTGTACCTATTCAACCCTCTCCCGGAGGCGGGCTTGCGGCGCGTGATTGGCAGGCTGGAGGAATCGCTGCTGAAGGCTCCACGTCCGGTCTGGGTGGTGTATCACAACCCAGTGCTCGAGCCGGCGGTCTCTGGATCGCAGATGCTGGAGCGCGTGAGCAGGACCAGGCAATACTGCGTGTACCGAACCAGGGCCGCGAAAGTCAGTCCTGAGACAAACTCAAACGAAGGTAGAATCATTAGAGATTGGGAAAGCCGAACTTGCTGAATCTCCCCTTTCTCTGGCTGGCAGTACTGGCACTCGCTTTGCCGGCCCATGCCCAGGACATTCACCAACTAGCGCAGGCGGTGGACAGCCATTACAACCACCTTCGCGGCCTCCAGGCTGACTTCACCGAAATCTACCGGGGTGCGGGCGCCGAGCGGGTGGAATCGGGCACGTTGTGGCTGAAAAAGCCGCGCAAGATGCGGTGGGAATATCGTTCTCCCAAAGAGAAGCTGTTCATCAGCGACGGCAAAATGGTTTGGTTTTACTTGCCGGCTGAGCGGCAGGCTCGGAAGACAGACCTGAAGCACCTGGAGGACGTGCGATCCCCGCTGGCATTTCTACTAGGTAAAACCAAGCTGGAGAATGAATTGCGGGGACTCTCGAAAGTTGTCGATCAGGCCCCCATGGGAGCCGGAAACACGCTCTTGCGGGGGGTGCCGCACGCCATGTCGGAACGAGTAAGCGAAGTGCAGTTGGAGGTTACGCCCTCGGATCAAATCGTTCGCATCCTACTGATGGAGGCGGACGGGGCCACGACCGAGTTCCGATTCGCCGGTCTGAAAGAGAATGTGAACCTCAGCGACGGGCGATTCGAGTTCACGCCTCCCCCGGGCGTGGAGACGGTCGAAGGTGAGCTAGGTCACTGACAGTCGACGGTAACCAGAAGAAAATAGTTGGAGCAAGACTTTACTGAATAGAATGTTACACTTGCGCTAGGATTCCAAGGGGTCCGGGCGGTTTACCCAAATGGCGGAGTTCCTGGTCAAAATCGCCGACGAGCAGGGCCACCTGCGGCAGCAGGTGGAGCAAGGGTATTCAGAAGCGGAGGTCCACGACCGCTTCGCGCAGCAAGGGTACCTGGTGTACTGGGTGAAGCCCAGAACATTGTTGACGCCGGGGGGCATGCGTTACGGGCGGCGTGGCAAGCTGAGGCAAGGGACATTCCTGATCTTCAACCAGCAGTTTCTGACGCTTATCAAAGCGGGTCTGCCCATCCTGACCGCGCTCGACCTCCTGATCAAACGCCAGCGGGACAAGTTCTTGCTGCAATTGCTCGAAAACGTTCGCGAGCGGGTCAAGGGGGGCGAGATGCTGTCGGACGCATTCGCGGCCCAGCGGATTTTTCCGAAAATGTACACCACCACGCTCATGGCGGGCGAGAAGAGCGGCAGCATGGAAGAAGTGTTGGGCCGCTACATCGCGTATCAGCGGCTGGTGCAGACTTTCCGGAAGAAGCTGCTGGTTTCGCTGGTGTATCCGGCGCTGCTGGTGTCTGTAGTAACCGTGATGCTGATTTTCCTCATCACCTACGTGGTCCCGAAGTTTGCCGACCTTTTCAATAATCTTGGGGCGCAACTGCCTGCGGTCACCGTCTTCATGCTGGCGGTGGGCTTGAATGCGCAGAAGTATGCGTGGGCGGGAATTCTGGTGCTGGCAGTGGGCGGCGCTTTGGTTTGGCACTGGAAGCACACGGATCGGGGGGCGGAGCAAATCGACCGTTTTTTGCTTTGGCTGCCACTGGTGGGAGAAATCCGGCTGAAGTACCAGGTCGCAAATTTTTCGCGCATTCTGGCCACGTTGCTGCAGGGCGGTTTGCCGCTGGTGCCGGCGATGGAAACGGCGGGCGCTTCGATGACCAGCCGGCAAATGGTTCAAGGGATCATCAGAGCGGCCGAGCGGGTCCGCGAGGGCCAGGGGCTGGCGAAGAGCCTGGAAACCCAGAAACTGTTTCCCGACCTGGCGGTGGAAATGCTGGAAGTGGGCGAATCGACCGGAGCGCTGCCGGCGATGCTGGGTTCGGTGGCGGAATTTTACGAGGAAGACGTACAAACGGCGCTCGGGGCGGCCATGGCGCTGATTGAGCCTCTGATTCTGGTCATCATGGCCGTGTTTGTCGGCGGAATCCTGATTTCTCTGTATCTGCCGATTTTTACTTTGGGGGCGGGGATCCACTAATGCACCGGGGCAGCGGATAAGGCTGTAGACTGGAATGGGTATGGCGAATAAGAAAGCAGCATTCGTGAACGGCGGGAATGGCGGGAAGCTGGTGCCGGAACCGGCGTCGGCTACCGAGGAATTGGACCACGCGCGGGATATTGCGCGCCGCTACCGTTGCGAATTCATCGACCTGAGCGATTTCCAGCTTCACCATGACCTGTTCGAGAAGATTCCGGTTCACCTGATGTTCCGCTATAACTTCGTGCCGCTGGACGAGACCGCGGACGGACGTCTGGCGATTGCCATCGCCGATCCCAGCCAGCTGATGATGATCGACGAGATCAGCCTGCTGCTGGGCAAGCGGATCCTGACCAAAGTTTCCACCCTTAAGCAGATCTCCGACATCCTCAAGAAGACCGAGCAGTCCAAGCGCGTGCTCGAAGACGCGAGCGAAGGCTTCACGCTCGATGTGATCCGCGAGGACGAAGCCGGCAACGACGAAACGATTTCGATCGACAAGCTGACCGCGGGCGCGGGCGGGGATATGAGCCCGATCATCCGCCTGGTCGATACCACGATTTTTACGGCGCTCCAGCGGCGGGCCAGCGATATTCACATCGAAACGCGCGACGATTCGGTGGTCATCAAGTTCCGGATTGACGGCGTGCTGACCAACGCCATGCCGCCCATCGGAAAAGAGCATCACTCGACCATCATTTCGCGCATCAAGGTGATGAGCGAACTCGATATTTCCGAGCGCCGCGTGCCGCAGGACGGCCGCTTCCGGGTGAAGTACAACGCGCGCGCCATCGACTTCCGCGTTTCGATCATGCCGTCGATCCACGGCGAAGACGCAGTGCTCCGCGTGCTCGATAAAGAATCGATGAGCGAGAAGTTTAAGAAGCTCACGCTCGACGTGGTGGGCTTCGATGAAATCGATCTGCGCCGTTTCCGCCGCTACATCAAGGAACCGTATGGCATGGTGCTGGTCACGGGGCCGACGGGCAGCGGGAAAACGACGACGCTGTACGCCGCGGTCAACGAGATCAAGACCGACGAAGACAAGATCATCACGATTGAAGATCCAGTGGAATACCAGGTGCGCGGCATCACGCAGATTCCGGTCAACGAAAAGAAGGGACTGACGTTTGCCCGCGGTCTGCGGTCGATCCTGCGCCACGATCCGGACAAGATCATGGTGGGAGAAATCCGCGACACCGAGACGGCGCAAATCGCCATTCAGTCGGCGCTGACCGGCCACCTGGTGTTCACTACCGTCCATGCGAATAATGTGGTGGACGTGCTGGGACGCTTTCTGAACATGGGCGTCGAGCCTTACAACTTCGTTTCGGCGCTGAACTGCATCCTGGCGCAACGATTGGTGCGCGTGATTTGCGACTCGTGCCGGACTGCGGTGCATTATCCGGCGGAGGTGCTCGAGGCGAGTGGCCTGGATCCGCAGCAGTGGGCGCAGGTGCCGCTTTATGAGGGCCAGGGATGCATCGAGTGTGCGGGAACCGGATTCCGCGGCCGGACGGCGATTCACGAACTGCTGGATTTGACCGACCGGATCCGGGAAATGATTTTGGAGAAGAAGCCGACCTCGGAAATCCGGCGCGCTGCCCGGGAAGAGGGCATGCGCTTCCTGCGGGAGTCGGCTCTGGATAAGGTACGGAGCGGCGTGACCACCCTGAAGGAAGTCAACAAGGTCACATTTATCGAGACCATGAGGTAGCGGGCGTTACTTCGGCATAGCCAGGAGTGCAGGCCGGGCACCTGCCGAGGTAACTGTTCTCGCCATGAAGGTACGCGATATCATCAAGTTGTTGGAGCAGGATGGCTGGTATCTGAAGCAAACGCGCGGAAGTCATCGTCAATACAAGCACCCTGTGAAGCCAGGACGCGTCACATTGCCGGGGCATCCGAACGACGATCTTCCTCCGGGCACTCTGAACAGCGTCCTCAAACAGGCAGGATTGAAGCCTTGAACTACGTTGTGGTTTACGAGAAATCCGGCACCGGCTGGGCGGCTTATGTTCCCGACCTGCCGGGAGTGGTGACTACCGGCTCAACCAGAGCCGAAGTCCGCTCGTTAATCCAGGAAGCGATTGAGTTCCATCTGGATGGACTGAAGGAAGACCAGTTACCCATTCCGGAGCCGAGTGCCGAAGCGGAGGTAATTTCAATCAGCCGATGATGGGTTCTTCCAAACATGTGCGCCGGCCGACTTTGGCTTGCGAAATCGCAGCGGACCGCATTTTGGCGGGTCGCGCGGCCGATGCCGGCCGGAGCGTGGAAGTGTCGTCGGCGCGCGAACTGGCTCCCGGCACGGTGGTGCCCGACCTGATGGAATCCAATCTGCGCGACCGCGCGGCGGTGCGCCAGGCGATTGAAAGCGCCTTGGGCAGCGTCGCGGGGCGGACGAAAGATGTGATTGCGATTCTGCCGGATACCGCGGTGCGCGTGGTGCTGCTGGATTTTGAGGCGCTTCCTCCAAAGCGGGAGGAGGCCGAAGCGGTGGTGCGTTTCCGGCTGAAGAAATCGCTGCCCTTCGACCCGGCCGAGGCGCGGATTTCCTACCACGCGCAAACGGCAGGCAAAGGCATGCGGGCAGTGGCAGCCGTGGTTTTGAACAGCGTCCTGGAGGAGTACGAATCGGCTTTCCGGGATGCGGGTTACAGCCCAGGAGTCGTCATGCCGTCGATGCTGGCGGCGCTGGGAGCGGCGGATGCGGAGCGGCCGACGCTGGTGGTCAAAGTGGACGCGCGGACCATCAGCCTGGCGATTCTCGATCAGGAGCAATTGCTGCTGTTCCGGACGCTGGAGAATATGCGTGGAGTCACCATCACGGGCGATCAACTGGCCGAGGAAGTCTACCCTTCGGTGGTGTTTTTTCAGGACACCTACAACCTCAATATTGAACGCGTCTATGTCGCGGGATTGCCGGAATCGGGGGGCGCGGCGCCGGCGCTGAAAGCGCAGTCGGGCGCGCAGGTCGAAGAACTTGTGACCTCGTCGCAAATCGGCTCCGCGACCGGTACGGTTCCGCGCTGGCGGATGGCAGGCGTGGTGGGGGCCTTGATCTCATAACATGCGCCTCGATATCAATCTCGCGACCCGGCCTTACGAAGATGCCCGGAAATTCTGGTCACGATGGGGATTGGGCGTTGGGCTGCTTGGCCTTTTGACCGTGATCCTGCTGGGCTTGGTCATCCGCGGCTGGGTCAACGCCGGCCGAGACCGGCACACCATCGCGCGCTTGCAGGAGCAGATCGCGGAACGGGACAGCGCGCGGGCCAGCGCGCAGGCGTTCCTGGAACTGGCGGCCAACCGCAGCACGCGCGACCAATCGCAGTTCCTCAACGGGCTGATCCGGCAAAAAGCGTTTTCCTGGACGCGCGTGTTTGAAGAACTGGAGCGCGTGATGCCAAACGAGTTGCACGTGGCCTCGCTCCGGCCCCAAGTGAATGAGCAGAACCAGGTGGAACTGGAGATGAAGGTCGTCTGCCAAACCCGGGCGGCAGCCGTGGAATTGGTTCACCGCATGGAAGGCTCCAAACATTTTCAGGGATCGCAACTGGTGCAGGAATCGCAAGGGGATAATCCGGCGGCGGGGGTGACCGCCACCGTGTCTGCGATCTACGTTCCGGATCCGGCAAGTAAGAGTGGAAAGTAATGGCCGACTTACAGGATTCGCGGCGCAAGCTGAAGATTGCCATCGCGCTGCTGGTGGCGGTCGATGTAATAGCCGCGGCGTTACTGTTCTCGCCGCTGGTGGGCTCGGCGAAGTCACGCCGGTTCCAGATGCTTCAACTGTCGGCGGAATTGACGAAAAAGACGCGCGACGCGCAGCCGCTGATCGGCATGGATAAGAAGGTCGCGCTGGCCAAGACTCAGATTCCGCAGTTTTACAGCGAGCGCTTCGCGGGCCAGGATTCCGATATTGCGCAGGAACTGGGCAAGCTGGCGACGGAAAGCGGCGTCAAAATCCAGCAGGCAAAGTATAAACAGGAAGATACGGAGAGTGCCGGCGTCGTCGTTCCGGTCGAGATCGAAGGCACTTTCTCCGGCGCCTACCTGCAACTGGTGCGGTTCATCAACGCGCTGGAGCGTTCGAAATTGTTCATCACCGTGGACAGCGTGGACCTGGCGGGCGAAGGAGCAGGGCCCGTCAAACTGCAAGTCAAGATGCACAGTTATCTGCGTTCAGGGGCTTAAGTGAAACTGGGAACCGAAAACCGCACGCAACTCATCGTGCTGGCCGTCCTGGGAGCCATAGGGCTGCTGCTGCTGGCGCGCACGTTCTGGCCCTCGGCACCGGCGGCTCCAGTATCGCAGACGGTGTCTTCGGGCCCGGCCAAGCCCAGCATGCGGCGCACAGCTTCCGGAAAACTCGTGGCCGAGATGGAGCCGCGCCTGGATCCTACTCTCGACTTCGAATCGCTCCGCCAGAGCGAGCAGATCAAGTACGAGGGGAATGGAAGAAACATATTTGCGATTGGCGCGCCGCCCATCCCGGTAGCGGTCGCGCGCGGCATCACCGACCAGCCAGCGGTATACACTCCACCACCGCCCCCTCCGCCGCCTCCGATTACCATGAAGTTTTTCGGCTTTGCGGGCAGGCCGGGTGAGGCGAAGAAAGTATTCCTGGTCCAGGGTGAAGACGTTTTTATCGCGGGCGAAGGAGACATCGTGAATCGGCGCTACCGCATTCTCCATATTTCGACTACGCCGCCGTCGGTGGACGTGGAGGATGTGCTCAACAACAACCGGCAGAGCCTGCCGATGGTTCAGGGATAGGGCAATTGGTAATTGTGTAACTTGTAATTTGGTAATTGAAAAGCGCCTTCGGGATAGTTATGAAGATGAGTTTGAGATTACGAAATTACCCGACTGCCAAATTACGGAATTCCCGTTCTCGCGGTTACATTCTCATTACCCTGATGCTGTTCCTGGCATTGCTGGCGATCGCGGCCCTGGCCGTACTTCCGGATATTGCGTTTCAGGTTAAGCGGGACCGTGAGGAAGAGTTGATCCACCGGGCGGTCGCCTACTCGCGAGGCATCCGGCGGTATTTCAAGAAATACGGCCGCTACCCCAACCGCATCGAAGACCTGGAAAACACCAACAACCTCCGCTTTATTCGGAAGCGCTACAAAGATCCGATCAACAATCAGGACTTCACGATCCTCCGATGGGGCGATCCCCGCCTGGTTGGACTGATGCTGGGCCCAGTCGGAGGACAGCGGTTACCAGGACAGGCTGGCGGAAAAGGCGCAATCGGTGGAATTCCGGCTGCGGGCGGCCCTGGTTTCAACGCAATTCCGCCAACGGGACAACTGACCCAAGTGACGAATACGGATCCCGGCAACCCGACCAGTGACGCGAGTTCACCGCAGCAACCAATCGGAGGCGGACCGATGCTCGGCGTGGCCAGCGCTAGCACGGCGCAAACCATCCGCGAGTTCAACAACAAGAACCATTACAACGACTGGCTCTTCGTCTACGACCCGGCCAGCGATCGCGGCGGCCTGTTGAACGCGCCATTACAGCCGAATCTCAACCGAGGACTTGGCACCAATCCCATCGGCGCACAAGTACCGCCCAACCCTGGCTCGCAGGGCGGAGCGCCTCCTGCGCCGAACCCCAATCCCGGGAATCCGGTGCCGCCGGTGCAGTAGAAACGTCAATAGAAAAGCCCCGCATCTGAGCGGGGCCCGAGAAATTTCCAGAAACTACACGTTGAAGGAGGAACCACAGCCGCAGGTGCTTTTCACGTTCGGATTCTCAAACTTGAAGCCAGCGCCTTCCAGGGTTTCGACGTAATCCACGCGCGCGCCGGTGAGATACATCAGGGAAGTGGCATCGACATACACCTTCAGACCGTCCATCTCGAACACCTTGTCCATCATGCCGGCGCCGTTCTCGAACGCCATGGAATACTGGAAGCCGGAGCACCCGCCGCCAACCACCGAGAGCCGCAATCCCGCCGGAACCGGACTTTGCGAGGCCATGATTTCCTTGACCTTCGTGATTGCGCTCGGGGTCAGGGCTACCGGCGCGGTTTTGGGCCGAACTTCAGGGGTGGTGGTTGCCATCTGGATATCTCCTTATAAAATCTGATTATAGCAAACGGGTTGAGCCGGCCCGCAGACTTTCACAATCGGCTGCTGCTTGAGGCCACAACGTGACCGTTATTTGGATGCTGGCCGCTGGGGAAGGTCGCAGCCCGTCGCTGCCCTCTTGCCAACGGGTCTATAATCATGGCTAGCAAGGGCCCTTACCCGAAACCGCTGGCGGGCAAGACGGCCGCCGGGCGGTTGGAGGCAGCTTCAGGGAAATGGCCCGATCTCAGCTCCGAGGTGGCATATGTCTCCTATGGTTGGGCTGCTGATCGCGTGGGGTATTCTGACCGCGATCCTCATCATCCTCCTGATCTATAAGAGCACTCTCAGCATGCACGAGGACGATTCGATTTTCCTCCATGAAACCGAGTCCCAGATGCATAAGGACCAAGTGGAAGTTCTGGCCAAGATGAAGAAGATCACGCCGATCGTCAAGGTGCTGGGCGCCGTGTCGGGGGTGATGATACTGGTCATTGCCGGCCTGTTCCTGTACCAGGGCCTGATGATGTCTACCACCCCTCAATAAGCGGGTCTCGGGACTCGCGGGGAAGGCTTCTCTGAACTCCGCCCTGGGGGACGGCCTGCGAGAAGAAGCGAGCGGCCACCGGTTTGCGACTTGGCAATCTGCCGTTTCCGGGACCCAGGGCTATCGCGATTTGCGGTCGCGGCTCTACCGGAGTCTGCCTTCTCTGATGGCGGAAGGGCTGGCGGCAACGCTGCGTCTGCCGTGGAGCGGATCGGGCTTGGCCACCGACCCGTTCGCGGAATAAAGCAGCGCCGGCACCTTGCCGGGTGTCCGGAGGCGCCTCCCGCTCCGACCTCATCGCAGTCGCTCGACGTCTCGTGTGTGGTGTCCCGCAAGTCAGTGGCAGAATCCGCACTGTCATCCTGAGCGAAGCGAAGGACCTATCGCGCAAACGCATAGGTCTTTCCCCTTCGGCTTTGCTCAGGGTCAACCTGACAGCCTAGATTAATGTCGCGAATTTACAGGACACGCCGCTGCCTACGACCATCAGGCCGCTTTTTTCTGCAGACTCTCGATGTCGTCGAGCAGCACGCGCTCGTGCCCTTCGGGATTCACCTTCTCGTACACCCTGCGGATCACGCCCCTGGGATCGATAACGAAGGTGGTACGCTGCCAGAGCTTCATTCCCTTCCATTCCGATTGGCCGATGCCGAGGGCCTTGATCAAGCTGGCGTCGGGATCGGAGAGCAAGTCGATGGTGAACGCGAACTTGTTGCAGAAGTTCTTATGCGAGGCGACGTCATCGGCGCTCACGCCGAGAACTTTGATTCCGGCAGCGTCGAAGCCGGCCTTGGCCGCAGTGAACGATTTGCCCTGGATGGTGCAGCCGGGCGTGTCGTCTTTCGGGTAGATGTAAACGACCAACCATTGCCCGGCGAAGTCGCTGAGCATGGTGATCTTGCCGTCCTGGTTGGGGAGCGCGAAATTCGGGAAGGCATTGCCGGCGGTAAGCATAGTGCGTCCTTTCTAAGGTTGTGGCTGCAATTGTACGAGGCGCATAGCGAGCGCGGATACCGCCACCGGGCCTTTAGCCGTTAGCCCTTGGCCAAAAGCCGAGCTAAGGGCCGAGAGCTAACAGCCAAGAGCTGTGCTTTTTAAGCCGCTTGGAAGGCCTTCTTCGCGCGCTCCTCCATCTCTTCGGCGGAAACGTCCTCGACATGCGTGGCAACGGTCCACACATGGCCGAAAGGATCGTGGATGGTGCCGTTGCGATCGCCGTAGAAGCGGTCTTCCACAGGACGTTCGAGCTTCGCGCCCGCTGCCACCGCGCGCTTGACGACTCCGTCGCAATCTTCCACATAGAGATGCAGGCTTACTGGCGTTGCGCCAATGGAGGTCGCGCTGCGGTAGCCCATCTCAGGATGTTCGTCCGCCAGCATGATGCGCGAGTTGCCGATTTGCAGTTCGGCATGGCCGACGCGGCCTTGGGCGTCGTCCATGCGGAAGACTTCCGTCGCGCCGAACGCCTTCTTGTAGAACTCGATGGCCTGGGCGGCGTTTTTGATGATGAGGTAGGGAGTGATGGAACCGTAGCCTTCGGGAACGTACTTGACTGGTTTCATGATTTTCTCCTTTGGTGTTCCTCTCGAACATGAGGTTGAAGGTTGAGGTTAAGGCGCGCAGAATTTGACGTTCAAGACGGGCCCCCACGGCCCGGGTCATTTGTTAATGAGAACACAAGTTTGGAGGAGGCTCAAGGGAGGATTTGTGTGGCGCGGGCACTCTTGCCCGCGCGACTGGTTCGCTTCGCGCAGTCGACTGGGACGAAATAACGCACAATTCCTGCGTAGGGAGTCCGGGACCGGTCACAGTCCCGCGGGCAAGAGTGCCCGCGCCCCACACCCATACAGTGCCTTCTGTATGGCGGATTTTCTATTGAACCCGAAGAACTTGCACTCGGAAGGAAGTGTCGTCCCGTATCTTACCGGGAGTTAACGATCGGAGGCTTGGCCCACGGCGTGCTCTCCTCCTGACGTATGCGATGGCGAGGGCTACTCCCGAAGCTCGGTTTAACCGTGGCGGCACTTTGCATGATCGCCTTCGCGCAGGGACAGAAAAGCGAAAATACCGCAACGCAGTTGGAATTCGCCTCCGTGATTCAGCGCATGGAACAAGCGCAGCGCAACGCTAAGCCTCAAGTGCCATATCAAATGATTCGACAATATCTGTTGTCCGAGAGCAACAGCTCGCACGTTAGCTCCAATGTAGTGGCGCAAGTAGAGTATTCTCCGCCCGATCGCGAGACCTATGTCATTCAAGAGCGCCGTGGCAGCAGCCGGGGAGAGCAGGTAGTCAGACGAATTTTGGATCACGAATCGGCCCTGGCCGCAGCCAGCCCTGCGTCACGGTCTGCGACGCTTCTCACTCGCGAGAACTACACTTTCACCAACCTCGGAGAGTGCGCGCTGGACGGGAGAAGTTTTTATCTGCTCGGCTTAACGCCAAAGCGCAAGCAGAAGGAGCTGATCGCCGGCCGAGCGTGGGTCGACAAACAAACGTTCTTGATCCGGCGGATCGAGGGGCAATTGGCGAAGAGCCCGTCTTGGTGGCTGAAGAAAGTCGATGTGCAGCTTGATTTTTCCGAAGTCTCCGGCCTTTGGCTTCAGACGGCAATGGAAGCTACGGCTGATGTGCGCTTTAGTGGAAGCCAAACTCTTCAAGCCCAGACGCTCGATTGCCGTAAACCAGATGTAGTCGCAGCCCGCAGCAACCCGAAATATGCGCGACCGATTCGTCGCAACATACCGGCGGAGTTGCTGTTCCCTTCCGCGAAATAATAGTCGCGAGACTGCCTGCGCCGCCCAACAGCAAGGGAAGCCGGCGTTTCGACAAGCGCGAAACGTGGGCGCTTGGCTACATCAGAATAGACGGCAGATTGCGGGCGCCGTGGAGGATTCGGATGACTCGAAGAGGTTTCTTTTCTGGATCGTAAACGATCATGTATTTCGAATAGGGTTGCACAACCCAAAAGCGGAGAGGCAACGGTGTCAGATCTTTCCTCACGCGACCCGCCAGTGGAGACTCGGCGAGAAGGTCACAGGCCCGGAAAACTGCTTCCTCAACCCGGTCCGCCGCTTCAGGATTATCTTGGCTTATGAAGTTCCAAATCTCGAAGAGATCCCTAACGGCTTCCGGCGTTATTTGATACTTCTCCATCAGCTCTGCTGATGACCGGATCGTGCTCGCTTCAGTTCGGTAAGCCTAGCACGTGCTTCGTCGGGGCTCAGCAATTCTCCCCGTTGGGCAGCGGCGTAGCCTTCGGCAATCTTGGTTTGAATCTCGGCGCGATTCGCGGCTAACCAAGCTTCCTGTTCATGGAGCATGGAAACGGCATGCTCCACGAATTCGTCGACGGTTTCGTAGGGGCCGCGCTGGACATCCTGCTTAATCAACTCCTCAAGTTCTGGCCGAAGGCGAATTTCCATGGGAGTATTCTAACCCACGTCGCAGCGTCCACTCCCCATGGCAGGTCGATGGTGTCCACCCACGTTTCGAAAAGCGCGAAACGTGGGGCACCCTTTTCACAACTTACCGTACTCCACCCAAATCCGTTCTGCCTCCCGTCTCTGTTCGTCAAAGTCGTAGTGCCTCGTGATGAGGATTGTGACGAGGAATACCGCGCTCGCAAAATTGGCGACTAGCGCCTCAATTTGACTGTCTGAGAAGCTGGCCCCATTGGACTTCCCGTCGAAGCGACTTAGGAGCTGGGCTTTCCCCGAATGAGTAAAGCTGTGGAGGTGGTGGGCCTCCTTCAGGTAGTTATCAAAGAGCGGGCTGGTGCCGAACGCCCTGTCAATCTGGAACCCTACCTTCTCGTATTTCACCTTGTACTTGTCTTGTCTGATTTTCAGCACGTCTTCCTCTGACCCCATCTTGACCACATGCGAACGAACCATTGCCTCGATGGTAGGACGGAGGAGGGCGAAAGCCGCCGAGTAGAGTTCATTATGCAGCAGGCACACGATGCCTTTGCCGTAGTCAAAGATCATCGACCAGTAGCCAAGCAGCAAGTCGTCCCGTTCTGTGCGGATAACGAATCCGGCATCCTTAACCTTGTTGAGTACGAGGTCTTCGAGACGTTGGCCCATGAGGGCTGCTCGGTTGATTTCGTCTTCAATGGTCACGACAATTTGGGTGCTCATGCCCCGATTGTACATTTCATGGCTGTGCCCCCGCGCTTTTCGAGAAGTGGGGTGTCTGCTATTCGATTCCCAACTCTTTCGCCAGCGCTTTCCACTTGCCGTCCACCAGCGCTCGGGTCTTCGCATCCATCACGATTTCGTCTGGCCAGGGGCGGGTGAAGCCTTCGGTGGACCACTTGCGCGTCGCGTCGATGCCCATCTTTGAGCCGTAGTTCGCGAGACGGGCGGCGTGGTCGAGGGAATCTACTGGACCTAGCGTGAACTGGATGTCGCGTTCGGGGTCGATGTTGTTCAGGACTTTCAAAGTCACGTCGGCCAGGTCTTGCACGTCCACGTCTTCATCTACCACCACAATGCATTTCGTGAACATGGCCTGGCCCAGCGACCAGATGGCGTTCATCACCTTGCGCGCCTGCCCGGGATAGGACTTGCGGATGGAGACGATCATCAGGTTGTGGAACACTCCTTCGATGGGCAGGTTGATGTCGACCAGTTCGGGGATGGTCAGCTTCATCAGCGGCAGGAAAATGCGCTCGACCGCCTTGCCCATCCACGCGTCTTCCTGCGGCGGCTTGCCAACAATGGTCGTGGCATAGATCGGGTCTTTGCGGTGCGTGATGCAGGTGACGTGGAAGACCGGGTACTCGTCTTCGAGCGAGTAGAAGCCGGTGTGGTCGCCGAAGGGACCTTCGGTGCGCAGTTCGTCGAGGTTAACGTAGCCTTCGAGGATGATTTCGGCGTCGGCGGGAACTTCGAGGTCCACGGTCTCGCATTTCACCAGCTCGACCGGTTTTTGGCGGAGGAATCCGGCGATGACGTACTCCTCGACGTCGGGCGGCGCGGGCACGATGGCGCAGGGCTGGACGGCCGGGGGCGGCCGTCCCTACGTGGTCCGGGGAGACGGCGGCGTTCCGAATTGCGTCGCGGTAGTGCTCGGCGGCTACTTTCTGGCGTTGCCAGTGCATGCCGGTGGTGCGCTCGTCGTAAATCTGCATGCGGTACATGCCCACGTTGCGCTTGCCGGTGTTGGGGTCGCGGGTGATGACGCAGGGCAGCGTGATGAAGCGTCCGGCATCCTTTGGCCAGCATTGCAGGATGGGGAAGTCGAGCAGCGAGAAGTTGTCGCGCTGGATGACTTCCTTGCACGGGCCAGTGGGGACGGTCTTGGGAAAGAACTTGCCCATCTCGGCCAGCATGGGCAGCATCTTTACTTTGTCGAGAAAGCCCTGCGGAGATTTGACGTCGAGGAAACCGCGAATCCGATCGGCGACCTCGTTGAGCGAATCGACTTCGAGCGCGAGGTTCATGCGGCGGGCGGAGCCGAACTGGTTGATGAGCAGCTTCCGTCCAGGATAGCTCTTGAGGTTCTCGAACAGGAGTGCGGCGCCGCCGGTGTTTCCCTGCCGGTCGCGGCTTTTTGACACTCGGTCGGTAATCTCCGCAATTTCCAAAGCCGGGTCCGCTTCGGTACGGATGCGTTTGAGCTCGCCGGCGCAATCGAGCGCCTTGATCCAGTCCCGCAGATCGTCGTAGGCCAAAATGCCTCCAGGAAGACAGACGATTATATGACGCGGCGCGGGCGCAGGCGGAAAACCACTCGGCCGCATTCTTCGCGACCTTTGCGTCAGCAGCGTCTTTGCGGTCAAGAGCTCTTAACCGCGAAGGATGGGCAAAGGTCGCAAAGTCACCCTTACCGGCTTGACACACCCTTCCAGATTTCCCGCTCTGCGACTAGGATATGGAAATCAATTCTGCACTTCATTCGTCTGCAACGGGAGGGGAAATGATCCGCCTGAAGGTCAACGGGAAGGAAAGGACGTTTGACGGCGATCCGGACATGCCGCTGCTGTGGTACTTGCGCGACGTGGCCGGGCTCACCGGAACCAAGTTCGGATGCGGCATGTCGTTGTGCGGCGCCTGCACGGTGCACCAAAACGGCCACGCCATTCGCTCTTGCACTACGGCTATGAAAGAAATCAGCGGAACGGACATCACCACCATCGAGGGCATCGCCCCCATGCACCCGGTGCAGAAAGCGTGGATGGAGATCAGAGTTCCGCAGTGCGGCTATTGCCAGACCGGCCAGATTATGCAGGCCATTGCACTCCTCAAAGAAAACAAGAATCCCAACGATCAGGAAATTGATACCGTCATGTCGGGCAATCTGTGCCGCTGTGGCACCTATCAGCGCATTCGGGCGGCCATCCACCAGGCCGCGAGGGAGTTGGCATGAGACTAATTGAGAATGTCAGCCGCCGCGGATTTTTGCAGGGAGTCGCAGCCAGCGGGGTGTTTGTGCTCAGCGCGCGCTTTGTTCCCGAGCCCCTGTGGGCCGCTGAAGGGGAAGTTGCGGCTGGGATTGAACCCAGTTTATGGATGTCGATTGCTTCCGACGGAACAGTAACCATCGTGGCGCATCGCTCGGAGATGGGCTGCGGAAGCCGGACGGCGCTGCCCCTGGTGGTCGCCGAAGAACTTGATGCGGACTGGTCGAAAGTGAAAATCGATCAGGCAATTGGCGACCCAAAATATGGCGATCAGGATACGGACGGGTCGCATTCAGTCCGCAGTTCCTTCGACCAGATGCGGCAGGTGGGCGCCGCCGGGCGTGCAATGCTGATCAGCGCGGCCGCCGCGCAGTGGAACGTTTCTCCTAAAGATTGCACTACCGATCCACATTTCGTGGTGCATCGCGCCAGCGGGCGAAAGCTGGGGTATGGCGAACTGGCGGCGGCGGCTGCGAAGCTGCCGGTTCCAAAGAAAGAAGACTTAAAGCTCAAGCCGAAGTCCGAATGGCGCTACATCGGAAAAGAGAGCAACGCGCTGTTCGACCTGCCGGACATCGTCACAGGCAAGGCTGTGTTCGGCATGGACGCTACGATGCCGGGAATGGTCTATGCCTCGATCGAACATCCGCCGGTGCTGGGCCAGAAGATCAAGTCCTACGACGATAAGGCTGCTCTCAAGGTGCCGGGCGTCAAACAAACGCTCACGATCGACACCGTCACGCCGCCGCACCTGTTCAAGCCGCTGGGTGGAGTGGCGGTGGTTGGCGACAACACCTGGGCGACATTCAAGGGGCGTAAGGCGCTCAAAATCGAATGGGACAGCAGCTCGCACTCTAGTTACAACTCCGACGCGTTCCGCAAGACGCTGGAAGCAACGTCCCGGCAGCCGGGCAAGGTTGTCCGCAATGTCGGCGACGTGGACGCGGCATTCGCCAAGGGCGGCAAGATCATGGAGGCGGAATACTATACGCCGCACCTGGCCCATGCTTCGATGGAACCGCCGGTCGCGGTGGCGGAATATCGCGATGGAAAAGTGCTGGCATGGGCTCCGACGCAGAATCCGCAGGCCGTGCAGGAGACGATCGCGGGCGTGCTGGGCATCAAGAAAGAAGATGTAACCTGCCATGTCACGTTGCTGGGCGGCGGCTTCGGGCGCAAGTCGAAACCCGATCAGGTTGCAGAAGCGGCCGTCCTCTCCAAGCAACTTGGCAAGCCGGTCAAGGTGGTGTGGACACGCGAAGACGATATTCACTTCGACTACTTCCACTCGGTCGCGGCTATGTACATGAAGGCCGCGATTGGGGCGGATGGCAAGCCAACGGCATGGCTGCAGCGCACCGTCTACCCGCCGATCGGTTCGACGTTCGACGCGGCCGCCAAGTACGCCGACGACGAAATGGGCCTGGGCTGGAACAATCTTCCGTTCGATATTCCCAACCATCGCGCAGAGAACGGTCCCGCCGATTACCACGTACGCATCGGATGGTTCCGCAGCGTGGCGAACATCTATCACGCGTTTGCGATTCATTCCTTCGCCGACGAACTGGCCCATGCGGCCAACCAAGACTCGGTGCAGTATCTGCTGGAACTCATCGGTCCGCCTCGGATTGTAGAACTCGACCTCAAGGGCGACGAGGCGGCAGATGCCAAGGCTTATCCGCTCGACACCGCTCGACTGCGGCGGGTGGTTGAGATTGCGGCGGAAAGGTCAGGCTGGGGCAAGCGTCCGATGGCCAAGGGACGCGGCCTGGGGATTGCCGCTCATCGCAGCTTTCTGACCTATGTTGCCACTGTGGTGGAGGTCGAGATGGACAGCAAGGGACAAGTGCACATCCCGAACGTGTGGACCGCCCTCGATGCGGGCACGGTGGTGAGCCCGGACAATGTCCGCAACCAGTTTGAGGGTGCGGCCGTGTTCGGCACAAGCCTTGCGCTGTTCAGCGAAATCACGGCAGAGCATGGCCAGATTACCCAGAGCAACTTCAATAACTACCGAATCACGCGCATGAACGGGGCGCCCCGACATGTGGACGTACACATTGTGGAAAGCGAAGCGCCGCCCGCAGGGGTTGGCGAGCCCGGGGTACCGCCCTTTGCACCGGCTCTATGCAACGCGGTCTTCGCGGCCACGGGTAAACGAGTGCGAGAGTTGCCGCTTTCGAAGACGAAGCTGGTGTGAGGGAAGCTGCCAGCTCTTAGTACTAGCGTCGTGTCCGGTTGATTCGTGACATAAATGGCTGTCATCCTGAGCGAAGCGAAGGATCTATGCATCCGGCGTCCAGTACATAGGTCCTTCGCTTCGCTCAGGATGACAACCTAGGAAGGGGTCGCTGGTGAACCGCCAGGACCCGATTTCCACCATCGGCCGATCGGGACGATTCATGAGAATACTCTGTACGTTCGCGATGTCTTTGGTCCTTTTGGCTTCATGGGCAGCGGGCCAGGAGATCACGGTTGCGGCGGCGGCGGATATGAACGCGGTTCTTCCCGAGCTTGCGGCGCGCTACACGAAACAGACTGGGCAAGTGGTTAAGCTGTCGTTTGGTTCGTCCGGCAATCTGACGAACCAGATCCGGAATGGCGCGCCATTTGACGTTTTCTTTTCTGCCGATGAGGAGTATCCAAAACAGCTGGTTGCGGACGGGTTGGCGATAGAAGACTCGCTGTACCGGTATGCGGTCGGGCGATTAGTGCTGTGGGTCCCGAAGGAATCTGCTCTCGACTTGCAGAAGCTGGGCATGATGGCGCTGCTGGACGCAACCGTAAAGAAGGTCGCAATCGCGAATCCGCAGCATGCTCCGTATGGACGCGCCGCGGAGGCGGCAGTGAAGCATTTTGGAATTTACGATCAAGTGGCGTTGAAGCTCGTGCTCGGAGAAAATGTTGCGCAAGCCGCGCAATTCGTGGAATCGGGCAACGCGCAGGCCGGACTGATCGCACTCTCGCACGCGCTCGCGCCCTCGATGAAGAAAAAAGGCCGCTACTGGACCGTCCCGCTCGATTCCTATCCCACACTGAACCAGGCGGCGGTCGTGCTCTCACAGTCGAAACGCCGGGATGCGGCGCAGGAATTCTTGAAATTCGTCCGCAGTTCAGAGAGCGTTTCCCTGCTCAGGAGCTACGGCTTCAGCGTGCCCGCGGAGACAGGCTGACATGAACTGGGAGGCGTTTTGGTTGACGGTCCGGCTGGCAGCGATCGTCTCCGTGCTTCTGATTGCGATCGGGTTGCCGATCGCTTACTGGATCGCTTACTCGCGCTGGCGCTGGAAGTTTCTGGTCGAGGCGGTGGTTGCGCTGCCGATCGTGTTGCCGCCGACCGTGCTGGGTTTCTACGTGCTGCTGGCGCTGGGTTCCCGCAGTCCGCTGGGCCGGTGGTGGGAATCGCTGACCGGGCACACGCTGGCGTTTACTTTTGAGGGGCTGGTGATTGGATCTTTGATCTATAGCCTGCCATTTGCGGTTCAGCCGTTCGCAGCTTCGTTCGGAGCGGTCGATCCGAAACTGCTTCGCGCTTCGGCTTCACTCGGGCAATCGCCGGCGCGAACCTTCTGGCGGGTTGTGCTTCCTCTCTCGAAAGCGGGGCTGGTCACTGGATTCGCCCTCAGCTTCGCGCACACGCTGGGCGAGTTTGGCGTGGTGCTCATGGTCGGAGGCAACATACCGGGCGTGACCCGTACCATCTCGATTGACATTTACGATCAAGTGCAAGCGGCGCAATATGCCAGCGCGAATTGGACGGCGATCGTGCTCCTCCTGGTCTCGTTTGCGGCGCTCTCCATCGTTTACGGAATCAACCGGCGGCCGTGGGCCTTGGGTCCATGGAAGTGAAAACCGCTCCCCCCAAACAGTGCGCCACGGCGCATTACATCTCGTCCGAGGTCGAAGTCCGCATTCGCAAGCGGTTTCTGAATCCCGAGGGCAGCTTCATCCTTAATACTTCCTTTCGCGCGCTGGCGGGGTTCACGATTCTTTTCGGCGCTTCGGGCGCAGGAAAAACGACCCTGCTCGATTGCATCGCCGGACTGAGCGACCCGGACGAGGGACGCGTCGCGGTGGGCGGCGAAGACCTGTACGACTCGGAGAAGAAACGGAATGTCGCGGCGTGGCAACGGCGGATCGGGTACGTATTCCAGGAACTTGCGCTCTTCCCGCACCGGACTACAGAGGAGAATGTCGCTTACGGACTGCATGCGCTCACCCCGGCAGAACGGCAGACGCGCACGGGCGATATCCTGCGAAGCTTCCGTATCGAGCATTTGCGCGAGCGGCGGCCTGCGCAGATCTCCGGCGGCGAACGCCAACGCGTGGCGCTGGCGCGCGCCCTGGTGACCGAGCCGCGCGCATTGCTGCTGGATGAGCCGCTCGCGGCGCTGGACCGTCCGACCAAGTCGCACATTCTGGCAGATCTTCGGCAGTGGAACCAGAATCACCGGGTGCCGATCCTCTACGTCACACACAGCAGCGAAGAGGTTTTCGCTCTCGGCGATGAAGTGATCGTGCTGGATGCGGGGCGGATCGTGGCCCAGGGTCGGCCGCATGAAGTCATGCGCGCTCCGCGGCTCGAAACCGTCGCGCAGCTTTCCGGGTTCGAGAACATTTTCGACGCCGCCGTGATTGCGCTCCATGAAGATCGCGGCACGATGACCTGCCGTCTTGGAACCGGCGCCGTGGAACTGGAGACGCCGCTGGTTCGGGCGGAAGTCGGGTCGCGTCTGCGCGTTGGCATTCGCGCCGGCGATCTGCTGCTGGCGACGGAGAGCCCACGCGGACTCAGCGCGCGGAACGTTGTGCCGGGGACGATCCGCGGGCTGGATCAGAGAGACGTGATTGTTTCCGCGTTCGTGAATTGCAGCGGGACGGAATTCGAAGTGCATTTGACGCTGGCCGCACGCGAAGCGCTGCGGCTGGCTCCGGGCAAGAAAGTCTGGCTTGTCGTTAAGACGCATTCGTGTCATTTGATGAGCGGGTAGTGGCCTGTGCAGGTGATAGAGGGCACGCAAGACGTTACTCTTCTTTGGCAATTGCAGGAGGGATTCAAGTAAAATCGAAGGAGGCTCTCCCTGCGGAGTGATCAAATCTATGGGTGACCTACTTGAGATGGTTCTGGAGCCGGTATGCGATCTAATCGTCATGATTATCGCGGCCATCTTAGGATCGATGATCTTCGGAGACGGAATCCTCGGTTCGTCAGGATCGCGGCAGGGAACGATTCAGACCATTTTCGACGGCGATCCGTATTTTCGGAACCAGTCCCTCTGATTCGTCCCAGTTCTTTGCCTGAATTCCGCTGACTCAACGCGGCCCGGAGTGGGTACGCCATTCCGCATCCTGCTCGGTTTCGACTGCAATGACCGCGACCCATTGGCCGTCGCTCGCCTTCTGAAACACAACCCGTCCTCCCAGACGCGGCGCAATCTCTTCGGGCAGCAAATCGCGATGGTAGCCGAAGAATCTTTCCTTGACGTGTTGCCACCAGGTCCAGTCTTCGAGGAACGGATGCGGGGGCTGGTACTTGGTCGAAAATACGAACGCGACATCGAACTGGCCAATGGCGGCGGAGGCAGCGGAGATCTGCGCCGCTGTGAAGTCTTCGATGCGCACCACTTGGAACGGGCGGGCCACATAGCCAAGCCATGGCCGGGTGAGTTCGTCCGAGGCGGGCCAGGCACTTAACACGCGCGCGCGGGGATAGCGCATCGCTAGAAAGCGGCTCGCCTCGGCATGCATCACGAGGTAATCGCGGTAGGCGAGGTTGTCTTCCAGAGAGAAACCGTAGGGCGGATTGGTGAAGAGTCCCGCGACGAAAGCAATCGCAACCGCGCCCACGACCGGCTTCCAGAATCGCACGCGCCGCCACAAAGTCGCGGTTAATTCCAAAATGACCAGCGGCACCACCGGCAACATGTAGCGCGCCAGCACCGCACCGCCGATTGCCGATATGAACCCCAAATAAGCGACCACCACGACAAGAAACCCAACCTGAATCCAGATGGCAATTCGCGGGCGGGAGATTCCATTCTCCGTTTGCGCCGGACGAAGCATCGCCAGCAGCCCGGCCAGCGTGAGCAGGTACAGGCCAAGATATCCACACAGTTGCCAGAGCCTCATTCCCAGAGCGAGTGGAATGCGCAAAGGATCGAGCGTGTCGGCAACGTTGTAGCGGAAGAACTTGGGATTGCCGAGCAGGAAGCCCGTCTTCGCGAAGTGGTAGGCGTACCAGCAGGCAAGCGGTGCGACGGGCACCAGCAAATGAAAAGCGCGCGTGCGCCTTTCCGCGCTGGGAAAAAACTCCTGCCATCGCGGGCTAACAATATGAGCCAGCACTTCCCAGACAAACAGCGCCAACGGCACCAGGATCGCAGTCTCTTTCACCAAGACCGCCAGCGAGAACCAGCCTGCTTGTTTCCAGCGGCAGTCCTGAAAGTAGGCGGACAACCCCCAGTAGGTACATCCAGCGGCCGCCAGATCAAGGTGAGCGAGAGAACTCTGGGTGAAGAACACCGGGTAGAGCGCGGTCAAGGCTGTGGTGGCCCATGCCACCGCAGGGTTCGCGGCAACTCGACAGAGCTGCCAGATTCCCAACAGCGAAAACGCGGCCAACGCGAGCATGGCGGTTCGCGTGACCAGCGTGGAATATCCCGCGACTCGCCACGCCAGGGCGAGCCAAGCCATCACCAGCGGAGGATGCGCATTCGAAGGCGTGGAGTGCGGAATGAGCGTGCCGGTCAGGTACAGGTCGCGCGCCGCGGGCACGTAATAGCCGGCTTCGTCCCAAAAATAAGGGAGGCGCAACAACGGCGCATGCAGAAGCATCAATCCGGCAAAGAACAATGAGAACAGCAGCAGTTGCTGCGTCCCGCGAAAAGATGACGGCGTTGGCCCTTTTGGATCGGTGCGAGCCGGCGGCCTCGCAGCCATTAGTGGACGGGGCCGCCCGGAGCGCGTGGATCGAGCTTGATCTCACCGAAGGCGGCCTCGTAGTTCGTCAAGTTCTGCTGTAAGAGTCCCACCAGCGCCTTGGCTTGCTGCGGGCTGAGATAGATCCCCTGGAAGCTGCGCAACTCCACCTCTGACTCGGAGCTTTGCAGTATGGTTCCGAAGACCAGGAAAAAATCCCAGACCGTCACGCGGATCTGCACGCTGTTGGCGTAGGCTTCACGGTAGTCCGGGGTTTGTATGAGTTTCACATTCGGTTGGGTCGCCTTATTCATAGCTGGCAGTGTACCCGTTTCCAATACCGATCTGCAAAACTCTGAGGGATCCCGGTAGTGCCCTAATTCAAATCAGGACACTACCGGAATTCCGCAGCAAGCTACTTTGGTTTATTAGCCCACGAGAGAAGAATAAAGGCACCAAGGAAGGACAAGAAGACTGCTAGTCCGGTCAAGCCAAGTGAGACGATTGAGATCAGGGGCACTTTCTGAGTACTTTGCTGAAAGTAGAAAATCATTTTGACGACTGCCATTAAACTCAGAACCGAGGTCACGAACACGCCAATCCCGCTCGCGATCTCAACTGGCCGATTCATTTACCACTGTCCTTTCTGCTTTATGGTACTGTACCTTTACTTTCGCTGCTCCAGCTTGACCGACGCGGTCAGCGGCTGGCCGTCGCGCAGGACCTTGACTTCCACCATATCTCCGACCTTGCTTCGACGCAAAGCATCGGTAAAGTCGTAGAGGTTTTTGATCGGCTTGTCGCCAAACTGCACCAGGATGTCTCCAGCCTTCAGCCCGGCCTTGGCCGCCGGGGAATTCGGTTTCACATCGGAGAACTTCACCCCGTTTTCCACTTGGCCGAAATCCGGGATCGACCCGAAGTAGGGCCCGTATCCACCACCGCCGCCCATCCCGCCCACCGGCTTGTCTTC
>WNGE01000593.1_pt2 | contig 47487 bp, 45 predicted proteins | sample 5400651 | NCBI WGS metagenome assembly WNGE01 (sample SAMN13153370, study PRJNA577476) | soil metagenome | isolation source: 60 cm soil or saprolite under grassland replicate 2 | place: USA:California | collected 2016-06-15 | reverse complement strand
CCGCCGTCTCGTAGCAGCGGATGCCCTCGAAGACGCCCCAGCCGTAGTGCAGCGACGGGGTCAGTACGTGGACCCTGGCCTGGTCCCAGTCCACGTACTCCCCGTCCATCCAGATCTTGCTCGTCGGCTGGATCGCCATTCGCGGTACCTCCCTTATTGAAACGTCGGTGGCCCGCCGCCGCCTCGTGCGCCGGCTTCCCTCGTCGCTCCTTCGTCGCTGGCGCTCCTGCGTCGCTCCTCAGTCCAGCCGGCGCGGCGGCGGCGGGCCACCTCCTACCTCTTGTCGCTCCTCTTGTCGCTCCTCAGTCCAGCCGGCGCGGCGGCGGCGGCGGGCCACCTCCTAGTCTAGGGTTTTGCCTGTGGGTCGGCGGCCACCGCGGCGGCGATGCGGTCGCCGAGCTCCTCGGTGCTCGCGTCCGGGGCCGATAGCGCCGCCACGGCAGCCGCTTCGACGGCCGTGGCGGCCTGCTGCTCGCCGAGGTGGTCGAGCAGGAGCGCGGCCGAGAGCACCGCGGCCACCGGGTTGGCCCGCCCGCTCCCGGCGAGGTCCGGCGCGGAGCCGTGCACCGGCTCGAACAGTCCGGGGCGGGCGCCCGGGTGCAGGTTCGCGCTGGCCGCGGTGCCGAGGCCGCCGCAGACGGCGGCGGCCAGGTCGGTCAGGATGTCGCCGAAGAGGTTGTCGGTGACCACCACGTCGAAGCGGCCCGGGTCGGTCACCAGGTAGAGGCAGGCCGCGTCCGCGTGCACGTAGTCGAGCGCCACCCCGGCCTCTTCGGCAGCGTGCTCCGCCACTCGGCTCCACAGCTCACCCGAGTAGGGCAGCACGTTGCGCTTGTGCACCAGGGTGAGGCGGCCGCCCCGCCCGGCCGCCCGCCCGGCCGCGTAGCGCACGCAGCGCTCGACCCCTGCCCTGGTGGTGATCGACTCCTCGACGGCCACCTCGAGCGGGGTGCCGGCGTGGGCCACGCCGCCGGCACCCACGTACGCCCCCTCGGTGTTCTCCCGCACCACCTCCAGGTCCACGTCGCCGGGGCGCGCCGCCGCGAGCGGCGACGCCACCCCCGGGTAGAGCCGCGCCGGCCGCAGGTTGACGAACAGGTCCAGCTCGAAGCGCAGGCGCAGCAGCAGCTGGCGCTCCAGCACCCCTGGCGGCACGTCGGGGCGGCCGACGGCGCCGAGCAGGATCGCGTCGGTCGCCTTCAGCTCGTCCAGCACCGCGTCGGGGAGCACCTCGCCGGTGCGCAGGTAGCGGTCGGCCCCGAGGTCGTGGTGGACCCAGTCCAGGTCGAACCCGAAACGCCCCGCCGCGGCCTCGACCGCCTTGCGCGCCTGGGCGGAGACCTCGGGACCGATCCCGTCGCCGGGCAGGTAGGCGATGGTGTACGCGTTGCCCACGCCTACACCTCACCCGCCTGCACGGCCACGCCGAACACCCTGCCCATGGCATCCGCGGCCGCCTGGGGCGAGACCTGCCCGTCGCGGCGCACGGCCGCCACCGTCGGCTTGGCCGTGGCTGGCTCGACCCCGGCCGGCTTGCCGTTGGCCGTTGTCGTGGCCACCGGGGCGCCGCTGCGGGTGCGCTTGCCCGGCCCGGAGCCGGCCCGCGGCCGCGGGCCGGCTCCGGGGATCCCCATGCCGACCAGCTTGTTGACCGCCTGCAGGTAGGCGCGGGCCGACGCCTCGACCACGTCGGCGGCCACCGCCCGTCCGCTCACCCTGGTGCTGCCCGACTCGACCTGGACGCTGACGTCGCCGAGCGCGTCGGCTCCGCCGGTGACGGCCGAGACGTTGTAGGCGATCAGGGTGGCGTCGATCCCGACGGCCTCGGCGACCGCGGCGCAGGCCGCGTCGACCATGCCGTCGCCCATGGCGGAGCGCTCGGTGACGGTGCCGTCGTGGGAGATGCGGACGGTCGCGGTCGGCGTCAGCACCGTCCCGCCGGCCACCTGCAGCCCGACGAAGCGGTACGACTGCCGCTCGGCCCGTACCTCGTCGGCGACGATCGCCTCCAGGTCGGTGTCGGTGATGCGCGCCTTGCGGTCGGCGAGCTGCTTGAAGCGGACGAAGGCCTGGTCGAGCTCCTCGCCGGTGGGCTTGAAGCCGAGCTTGGCCAGCGCGTCGGCGACCGCGTGGCGGCCGGAGTGCTTGCCGAGCACCAGCCGCGAGCCGTCGTAGCCGAGCTCGACCGGGTCCATCACCTCGTAGGTGGTCCGCTCGGCGAGCATGCCGTGCTGGTGGATGCCCGACTCGTGGGCGAACGCGTTGGCGCCGACGATCGCCTTGTTGGGCTGCACGGGGTAGCCGCTCAGCAGGCTCACCAGCCGGGAGGTGCGGGCGATCTCACGGGTGTCGACGCCGGTGGTGAAGCCGAGCGAGGAGGCGTGGGTGCGCAGCACCATCACCACCTCCTCGAGCGAGCAGTTGCCCGCCCGCTCGCCGATGCCGTTGACCGCCACCTCGACCTGGCGCGCGCCCGCCTTGACGGCCGCGATCGAGCTGGCGACGGAGACGCCCAGGTCGTCGTGGCAGTGCACGCTCCAGGTGGCCCGCTCCGACTCCGCCACCTCGGCGATCAGCCAGGCGACCAGCTCGGCGAAGTCGTCGGGGAGCATATAGCCGACGGTGTCGGCGACGTTGCAGGTGGTCGCTCCGGCGGTGATCGCCGCGCCGTAGACCTGCTCGAGGAACTCGGGGTCGGAGCGGGTGGCGTCCTCGGCCGAGAACTCGACGTCGCCGGTGTGGCCCCTGGCCCGCTCGACCGCACTGGTGGTCGCGGCGAGCACCTGCTCGGGGGTCATGCGCAGCTTGTGCTCCATGTGGATCTTGCTGGTGGCGATGAAGGTGTGGATGCGGGCGTGCTCGGCCGGGGCGAGCGCCTCGGCCGCCCGGTCGATGTCGCCGGCCGCGGTGCGGCTCAGCGCCGCGATGGTGCGGCCCCGTACTCGCTCGGCCACCGCCCGTACCGCCTCGAAGTCGCCCTGGGAGGCCTGCGGGAAGCCGGCCTCGATGACGTCGACGCCCAGCCTCGCCAGCTGCTCGGCGATCTCGATCTTGGCGTTGGCGTCGAGGTTGATGCCAGGAGACTGCTCGCCGTCCCTCAGCGTCGTGTCGAAGATGGTGACCTGGTCAGCCATGGTCTGGTACCCCCTTGCGCGTGCTCGATCGGTGCGCGCCGTCCCCGTTCGCCGCGGGGCGGGCGGCACGGGCCGCCCCGCGGCCGGCGAGGACCAGGAGGCCCGTCAGCCTGGGAGGGGTGAGCCGCGTCACGAGGCTTCGTCGTCCGGCCTGCGCAGCCACGACATCATCGCGCGCAGCGGCTCGCCGGTCCGCTCGATCGGGTGGTTGCGGCCGGCCTCGCGCAGGCGCTGGAAGTTGGGCCGGCCGCGGTCGTCCTCCTCGATCCACTCCCTGGCGAACGCGCCGGAGCGGACCTCGTCGAGGATGCGGCCCATCTCGGCCTTGGTGGCGTCGTTGATCACGCGGGGGCCGCGGGTGTAGTCGCCGTACTCGGCGGTGTCGGAGACCGAGTAGCGCATGCGCGCCAGCCCGCCCTCGTAGAGCAGGTCGACGATCAGCTTGAGCTCGTGCAGGCACTCGAAGTAGGCGACCTCCGGCTGGTAGCCGGCGTCGACCAGGGTCTCGAAGCCGGCCTGGACCAGCGCGGTGGCGCCGCCGCACAGCACCGCCTGCTCCCCGAACAGGTCGGTCTCGGTCTCCTCCTGGAAGGTGGTGGCCAGCGCCCCGGCGCGGGTCCCGCCGATCGCCCGCGCGTACGACCTGGTGAGGTCCCACGCCTTGCCGGTGGCGTCCTGGGCGACCGCGACCAGCACCGGCGTGCCTTGGCCCTCGGTGTACTGGCGGCGCACCAGGTGCCCTGGGCCCTTCGGCGCCACCATGGCGACGTCGACGAAGTCGGGCGCGGTGACGTAGCCGTAGTGGACGTTGAAGCCGTGCGCGAAGAACAGCGCGTCGCCTGGGCGCAGGTTGGGGGCGACGTCGCTGGCGTACAGGTGCCGCTGCACGGTGTCGGGCACCAGCACCATCACCAGGTCGGCCCAGGCGCTCGCCTCAGCCGGGGTGACAACCTCGAGATTGGCCCCCCTGGCCTTGGCGCGGCTGCGGGAGCCCTCCGGCAGGCCGACGCGGACCTCGCAGCCGGAGTCGGCGAGCGACAGCGCGTGCGCGTGACCCTGCGAGCCGAAGCCGAGCACGGCGATCTTGCGGGACTGGACGAGGCCGAGGTCGGCGTCGTCGTCGTAGAACACGGTGGCCATGGGACTACCTCCGGTGGTCGGTCGTGAGCCGGCCGTAGTACGACTCAGGCTGGGCGGACGGTGCGGACGGACGGCTCGCCGATCGCGCGGCTGCCACGGAGCAGGCCGATCCGCCCGCTGCGGACGACCTCGCGGATGCCGTAGGGCTCGAGCACGTGCAGCAGGGCGGCGAGCTTGTCGTGGTCGCCGGCCGCTTCGAGCGTGATGGCGGCGCGGGTGACGTCCACCACCTTGGCCCGGAAGACGTCGGCCAGGTCGATCACCTGGCCGCGGGTGGCCGCGTCGGCGGCCACCTTGACGAGCAGGAACTCGCGCTCGACCGCGGCGCCGGGTTGCAGCTCCACGATCTTGAGCACGCTGACCAGCTTGTTGAGCTGTTTGGCGACCTGCTCGACCGGATGGTCGCTGGCGTCGACCACGATGGTCATGCGGCTGACCGCGGGGTTCTCGGTCGGTCCGACCGCCAGCGACTCGATGTTGAAGGCACGACGGCTGAACAGGCCGGCGATCCTGGCGAGCACGCCCGGCTTGTTCTCCACCAGCACCGAGAGGGTGTGCAGGCTCACGAGGCGTACACCTCTCTCCGGGTCGCAGCCGCTTGCTCCTCGGCGGAGAAGTCGGGACCGAGGATGATCTCGTCGTTGGGCCGGCCGGCCGGCACCATCGGGAACACGCCCTCGAGCTGGTCGACCCGGAAGTCCACCACCGCGGGGACGCCCTCGACCGCGAACGCCTTCTCCAGGGTCGCGTCGACCTCCTCCGGACGGTCGCAGCGCAGCCCGACGCCGCCGTACGCCTGGGTCAGCGCGACGTAGTCGGGGACGTCGACGCCGAGCGCGACCTCGGAGTAGCGCTCCTGGTAGAAGAGCTCCTGCCACTGGCGCACCATGCCGAGGTGGCCGTTGTTGAGGATCAGGACCTTGATCGGGATGCGCTCGACGGTGCAGGTGGCGAGCTCCTGGCAGGTCATCTGGAAGCAGCCGTCGCCGTCGACCGCCACCACCAGCTCGTCCGGCCGGCCGACCTTGGCGCCCATCGCCGCCGGGATGGCGAATCCCATGGTGCCGAGCCCGCCTGAGTTGATCCAGGAGCGCGGGCGGGTGAAGCGCAGGTACTGCGACGCGTACATCTGGTGCTGGCCGACGCCGGCGACCACCACCGCCTCCCCGCCGGTGAGCGCCGACAGCCGCTCCATCACGTACTGCGGCTTGAGCTGGCCGTCCTGCTGCTGGGCGTAGCGGAAGGGGAAGTCCCGCTTCCACGCCGCGACCGTGCGCCGCCAGGCGCCGGTGTCGCCGGGGCCGTGCGCGGCGACGGCCGCGCGGTACTCGCCGGCGAGCTGCTCGCAGACCAGCTTCACGTCGCCGACGATCGGCACGTCGGCGGCGCGGTTCTTGCCGATCTCCGCCGGGTCGATGTCGGCGTGGACGATCTTGGCCCTGGGGGCGAAGGTGGCCAGGTTGCCGGTCACGCGGTCGTCGAAGCGCGCCCCCAGGGCGACGATCAGGTCGGCCTCCTGCAGGGCGGCGACGGCGGCGTAGCTGCCGTGCATCCCGGGCATGCCCAGTGCCAGCGGGTGGTCGTCGGGGAAGGCGCCGCGCGCCATCAGCGTGGTGGTCAGCGGCGCGTTGGCGGCCTCGGCGAGCTGGCGCAGCGCCTCGTGGGCGCCGGCCTTGATGACGCCGCCGCCGACGTACAGCACCGGCCGCACTGCCGCGCGCAGCAGCGCCGCCGCCTCGCGCACCCGCTTGGCGTTGGGCCGCTGCACGGGGTTGTAGCCGGGCAGCTCGAGCCCCTGGGGCCAGCGCCACTCGGTGGCCGCCTGCAGCACGTCCTTGGGGATGTCGACCAGCACCGGGCCTGGCCGCCCGGTGGCGGCGATGTGCAGCGCCTCGGCGATCGCCGCCGGGATGCGGCCCGGGTCGGTGACCAGCTCGTTGTGCTTGGTGACCGGCATGGTGATGCCGGTGATGTCGGCCTCCTGGAAGGCGTCCGACCCGATCGCGGAGCTCGGCACCTGCCCGGTGATGGCCAGCAGCGGGACCGAGTCCATGTGCGCGTCGCACAGCGCCGTGACCAGGTTGGTGGCCCCGGGGCCGCTGGTCGCCATGCACACCCCGACCCGCCCGGTCGCCCACGCGTAGCCCTCCGCGGCGTGCCCGGCGCCCTGCTCGTGCCTGACCAGGACGTGGCGGATCGACGACTCGCGGATGGGGTCGTAGGCGGGGAGGATGGCGCCTCCCGGCAGGCCGAAGATCACTTCGACGCCCGCGTGTTCGAGGCTGCGGACGAGTGCTTGGGCTCCTGTGAGCTGCATGGCGGCGCTCCACGATTGGTCCGGGTAGAGAAACCGGGCAAACAAAAAACCTCCCTGCCGCGATGGCATCGGAGGTTTCGCGCGAACCCGGCGTTGGGCTCGCGCTACATGAGAATAAGTACGAGGCTCAGGCGGTCTGGCATGGGTGCTCCGCGGTCGGAATCAAGGCCAGCGTCGCCAATGGTATCGGGGATGTCAAGCAGCAGCCCAAGCAGGGCCCGTGCGGGCGCTCAGCGGCGCGGCCGGCTGGCCGCCACGAAGGTGGTGAAGTTGAACTTCAGGTCCTGGATGCGCCGCTCGAGCACGCGCAGGCCGAAGAGCTGCGCGCAGCGCTCGGCCGCGATCACCGCGGTGGTCGGCGGCAGGTCGCCCTTGGCGAGCAGCCGCGCCGCCTCGGCGGTGTCCGGCTCCTCGGTCACCGGCGTCAGCGGGAAGTGGTGGCGCAGCCACATGCGGCACTGGCTGATCGCCTGCTGGTGGGTGGCGATCCGGTCGATGCCCTCGCGGCCGTCGAGATCGGGGTGCACCAGCAGGGTGTGGTTCACGTCGATCTCGAACAGGTCCTCGATGTGGAAGCGGTGGTCGGCCATCGCGTACACGCTCTCGTAGACGACCCCGCCGTGGGAGTTCTCCAGGGCGAACACGCCCAGGTCGATCTCGCCGGCCTCGAGCGCGCCGAGCACCCGCTCGGTGGTGACCAGCTCGGCCACGTCGATCTCGCCGAGGTTGTTGTCCCGCGCGTACTCCAGCGCCGCCTCCTCCGAGAAGGATCCGCGGATCCCCATCACGCCGACTCGCAAGCGACCTCCTCGTGGTAGCCCTTCCCGCGGCTCGTGGCGCAGCTCGGCGAGTCCCGCCGTGCGGCGGTGCTCGTCCGGCGACCTCCAGCCCCTGTGCACCGGCCCATTGTGCGAGAGGACGTGCGACAAGTCACCTCGGGTGGCGCGGCGGTGGCCGGCGGCTCAACCGGCGGTGAAGTCGATCGTGACCTTGACGTCGTCGGGCCGGCGCTCCAGCGCCTCGGCCCAGCGTTCGAGCGGTACCCGCCGGGTGACCAGGCGTTCCAGCCAGTCCCGGCGGGCCCGGTCGGCACGGGCGAGCGCGGCCGCGGCGTGCTCGTAGTGCCGGCGGTTGGCGTTGACGCTGCCGAACACCACGTCGTTCTCGAGCACCAGGCGCCGGTTGACGTCGGCGGCGTCGAGCGCCACCTCGCGGCCGCCGCTGGAGATGCCGGTGAGGCAGACGATGCCGCCAGGCGCGTTGCAGCGGATCACGTCGAAGACCAGGCTGCCGACGCCGGTGCACTCGATGACCACGTCGGCGTCAGCGCACGCCTCGGCGGGCGGGCCGGTGTGGTAGCTGGCGCCCAGGTCGGCGACGAGCTGCGGCTTGGGACCCTCGGTGACCACGTCGAGCACGTGGGTCTCCAGGCCGCGCTGCACCGCCAGCAGCGCCGCGAGCAGCCCGATGGGGCCGGCGCCGGTCACCAGGGCGCGGCGCGGCTCCCAGTGGGCGCGACGTCCGATGCGGTCGACGTGCTCCCAGGCCTTGGCCAGCACGCTGGCGGGCTCGACCAGCACGCCGAGGTGGCCGAGGCCCGGGTCGAGCTTGACGACGTAGCGGGGCTCGAGCCGGTAGCGCTGCGAGCCGTAGCCGTCCAGCGCCTTGATGCCGCGCTCGGTGTAGCGGCCGTTGCGGCACATGTCCCACTCACCGACCGCGCAGTTGGCGCACGGGACCGGGTCGGGCCGGCGCACGATGCCGACGACCAGGTCCCCGCGTTCCAGGCCGGCGCCCGCCGGCGCGTCCAGGACGCGGCCGAGCGACTCGTGCCCGAGCACCAGCCGCTCGCGCCCGGGCGGGGCGGCGCCGTACTTGCCCCCGACGATCTCCCGGTCGGTGCCGCAGACCCCGAGCGCCAGCGCCTCCACCAGCACGGGCCCGTCGGAGGAGGGCGGCTCGCCGACCTCGGTCAGCTCGGCCGAGCCGTCCTTGCCCGGTAGCACGGTGATCGCTCGCATCTCGCCCTCGCCCGGTCGTGGCCGCCGTCCCGCAGAGAGCTTTCCGACGAGCCGCAGCCCGAAACGCCAGCCCCGAGGGAGCCCGCTCCCGGGCCCTTCGGGTTGCCTTCCCGCGCGTTCGGCGGCCGCGCCGCGTCTAGCTAGCGGTGGCGGCCGCCAGCCCAGTCGGCGACCGTCGTCGCCAGGGGTGACCAGCCGTTGCCGCCGCTGAGCATGGCCCAGCCGTGGCCGAGCGGCGCGGAGAGCACCACCAGGCGCTTGGGTTTGGCGGAGCTGGCCTGGTAGACGCGCCGCATGTCCTTGACGGTGACGTAGCGGTCGCCGGGGGCGACCGCGAACAGGGCGGGCACCGCCAGGCCGCGGGCGGCGGGCAGGGAGTCGAGGTCGTTCCAGCTCAGCTCGCCGGACAGGTCGACCACGGCGTCGACAGCGGGACGGATCGAGGCGGCCGCGTGCAGCACCACGATGCCGCCGAACGAGGCGCCGACCAAGGTGACGTGACGGGCGCCGTGGTCACGCGCCCAGGCGACCGCAGCGGCGGTGGCTCCACCCCAGGCCGTGCCGCTCTCGTCGCGGCCGCCGGGACAGGCGGAGGCGCCGTAGCCGCACTGGTCGAACAGGACGGCGCGGAGGTGGTGGGTGCGCGCCAGCCACACCGCATAGGCCCAGAACCCGCACAGCCCCTCGCTGCCGGACTCGTGCACGAACACGGCCGCGTCGGGCCCGCCGCCGACCGTGGCCGCCTGCAGGCGCGCCCCTCCCGGGCCGTCCAGCCAGAACGTCCGCGCCCTGGTAGCGGGATCACCGCAACGCTCGGACGGCTGCGGGGGAGCGGCGGCCAGGGTGGTCGCCGGCGCCGCGGCCGAGGTCGCCGTGGCCGCGCCCGGCGCCCGCGACCCCGAGCCGCACCCGGCCGCCGCCAGCACCAGGGCCGCAAGGGCCAGGGCGCGGGCGCCGGGCCGCGCCCATCCTCGGGCGCCGCCCCGCCGGCGCCGAGCGCCAGCGCCGCGAGGCCGCACCCGCCGCCGCGGCCGGCCCGGGCGCCCCTGCCCACCACAGGTCATCGCCATCGCGCCGTAGCTTTCCCTGACGGGGTCGTCCGACACGCGAGCGTCGCGATTCACATCTGGCCGTGACCGGCGTCGCGGCTCAGGCGCCTCCCGCCGGCAGCAGCGCTTCCAGCTCCCGCACCGCCTGGTCGGTCCGCTCGGCGAAGCGCTTGCCCAGCTCGTCGGAGGCCCGCCCGCGGCGCATGGAGCTCGCCTGGCACGCCGAGGAGTCGAACCGCTTCGGTACCGACGAGTTCGTCGCCTACTGCCGCGAGCTCGGCGCCGAGCCCTACGTCTGCCTGAACATGGGCACGGGGACATGGACGAGGCGGAGGCCTGGGTCGAGTACTGCAACGAGACCGGCGACACCTACTGGGCCAACCGCCGCCGCGAGAACGGCCATGCCGAGCCCCACCGGGTGCGCTAATGGGGCCTCGGCAACGAAATGTACGGCTCCTGGCAGATCGGCGCCCTCTCACCGGGGACGTACGTCACCAAGGCCCGCGAGTGGGCCAAGGTGCTCCTCGCGGTGGTCAACCGCGCCCGGACACCCCCGTGCGCGCCAGCAACGACTTCGACCACCCCGACGCGGTCGCCGTCACCACCGAACGCCGCACTACAAAGGCCGACCAGCTGGAGGAGGACTTCCCCCCACACTCCCTCACCCTGCTCGACATCGAGCTCGGCTGAGCGCGCCGGCGAAGGCCGCTCGGCAGGAAATGCGACGCATGCGCGAGCCCCCGAAGGCCGGGGCGACCGTGCGGGGTTGACGGCGGCTCGCCCCGGGCAGCCTCGTTCGATGCCGTCAGCTCGTGTCCGGTGTGGCAATCTGCAGGGGCGTCTGCCGGGCGATAGCGTCGAAGTCGCGGTCCTGATAGAGCACTGCCGCACCTGTCCGTAGGGAGACGGCGGCGACGAGGCAGTCCAGAAGGGCGCGGACGGTCTCGCCGCTGTGCCGGCATTGCCGGTAAAGGTCGGCGGCGGTCTCGAAGTCGTCCAGCGGGTCGATCGGGAGGTGCTCGAAACGCAGCAGCAGCCGGCGAAGCTCGGTAAGTTCCTCGTCCTTGGTGGTACCGGCGAGCAGCTCCATCACCACGACGTCGGTGGTGACCACGCCGGCATCCTCGGTGATGAGCTGGCGCATCCGCCGGTGTACGGGACTGCCGGTGGCGCGCAGGTACTCCACCCAGGCCGAGGTGTCGGCCAGGATCATGGCCAGAGGACGTGGCCGCGCATGCTGTCGAGGTCGCCGTCCCAGCCCCTGCCTTCCATCGCCAGCGCCTCCTCACGGGTCATCGGGTCGCCCACGAGGCGGCGGAGGGCGAGGTCGACGGCGGCGCGCTTGCTTGTCAGCCGATAGCGGCGCATCACGCGTTCGACCATGGCATCGTCGATCTCGATGTTCGTCCGTGTCATGTACATAACTTTACACCTCAGGGTGTATCGGTTTCGGAGGATCAGCGTAGGTCTGGTTGTCGACGGTGACCACCGCTGCGATCGAGTTTGTGGAAAACCCCTGCCACGGGATCGCGCGTACAGGAACGAGGTGCTGGAGGCGGCAATCTGCCCACATGAAGACCGTCCCATCGGCCTGCTCAGGCCGACGATCAAGGAGCTGTGGCGTCGGCACGCCCCTGAGACCGACTGGGCTCAGGAACTGCGTGGAATCCGCTGGCTCCTGGTGGGGGAGAGATCTGCGCCAACGGACCGCCTGACGCCTCAGCCGGGACCGGGTTGGCCGTCGGGGCGTGCCCAGGGGTCGTAGTCGACTTCGAGGGCTTCCTGGGGTGGGCGTTCGGCCTCGGGGACGTTGCGCAGGTTGAGGCGGATCCGGTACCAGGTGGTCGAGCGGCCGCGCATCGAGTCGACCAGCACGTCGGGTGGGTCGAGGCGGGCCCAGACGTCGGGGTGGCGAGCCTTCCAGCGTTCCAGGCCCTCCATCGCCTCGGCCTGGGTCGCCGCTCGGGCGACCTCGATCAGCGGCATCTTCGAGCGGCGCCGGCCCGTCGGCCCGGCGGTCTTGCCCGGTGCCGGTGGCGGGACGATCCCCTCGGACGTAGCTGGCCCGCCCCGTCGCTTGGAGGGCTGCACCCGGTCGGGTTCGCCGGCCTGCTTGTCGTAGTGGGGTGGCCAGGGGGCGTCGGCGAAGCCGGCGGCCTCGTGCTGCCCGGCCAGCTCCAGCAGGGGCTCGAGCGAGCCGACCGCCTGGTCGATCCCCTCCCAAGGGTCACCCACCCGCGCCACCCGGTCGGGGACCGTGTCGATGGTGAACGCCTCGGGCTCGCAGTCGGCCACCTCGTCCCAGCGCAGCGTGGTGGAGACGCGCGCGTCGGCGGTGGGGCGGACCGAGAACGCCGAGGCGACCGTACGGTCCTTGGCGTTCTGGTTGTAGTCCAGGAAGACGCCGTGGCGCTCCTCCTTCCACCACTTGCTGGTGGCCAGGTCGGGCGCGCGGCGCTCGACCTCGCGGGCGAGGGCGATCGCCGCCCGGCGCACCTCGCCGAACGCCCAGCGCCGCTCGATCCTGCTGTAGACGTGGATCCCGCGTGAGCCCGAGGTCTTCGGCCACGCCGTCAAGCCGAAGTCCTCGAGCACCTCCCTGGCGACCAGGGCGACCTCGCGGATCTGCGGCCAGCCGACGCCGGGCACCGGGTCGAGGTCGACCCGCAGCTCGTCGGGATGGTCGAGGTCGTCGGCGCGCACCGGGTGGGGATTGAGGTCGATGCAGCCCAGGTTGACGATCCAGGTGAGCTGGGCGGCGTCGCTGACGACCACCTCGTGCGCGCTCCTGCCCGAGGGGAAGCGCAGCTCCACCGTCTCGATCCAGTCCGGCCGCGAGGAGGGCGCCCGCTTCTGGAAGAAGAACTCGCCCCCGGCCCCGTTCACGAACCGCTTCAGCGCCATCGGCCGCCGCGCCACCCCGCGCAGCGCGCCGTCGGCCACCGCCAGGTAGTACCGCACCAGGTCGAGCTTGGTGTGACCGGTGCGAGGGAAGAAGACCTTCTCCGGGTTGGTGATCTTCACCTCCCGGCCGGCCACCTCCAGCACCCGCTCGCGCGTTGGCATGCCTGACACGATACGGCACACCCCCGCGCGAGCGTGGGAAGCGACGGCCGCGACCTGCGCAAACGGGGCAGTCTTGCTGCCGTCGAGGTGGTCAGGACCGGTACTGGTTGCGGACGTAGTCGCGGCTGAAGTCGCCGAGGTTGGAGAAGTAGATGGCGACCAGCTTCGCCGGGTCGGTGGCGTGCTCGCCGCCCTGTAGGTCGGAGCCGTCGTCGCCGTCGTCCCAGCCCCACGGCGCGTTGGCGGCGTTGTCCTTGCCGTCGTCGCCGAGGAAGGCGCCGAAGGAGGCGAACGTCTCGGGGTTGAAGCGCCGCTCCCAGAGCCCGCCGGCGTCGAAGATGCTCACCCAGGCGGTAGGCGACCTGGCGGTCGTTGCCGTTCGCCGGGACCTCGACGCCGTGCGGCTGGGGTAGAAGACGACGCCGTCGCCGCCGCCGGGGAAGTCGCCGCCGTCCCAGGCGAAGGCGCCGTGGCCCTTGGCCTCCTGGAAGGTCGACGGGCGGTCGGGCGTGCCGTCAAAGGCCTGCGTCACGATCGTCCCGTCGATGTCCTCCTGCCCGCCCCGGTAGGTCCCGCCCGGCGGCACGTAGGAGTAGACGTTGGTGTGGGCGATGGTGACCATCGCCTCCAGGCCGAGGCGGATTGGCCAGCGGACCGGCCACGGGTCCACGCTGTGTGCTCGGCACGGTCGGCACCAGAGGGAAGGGGGTAGGACGTGCTGAGGGGCTTCGGCGTGCCCGTCGCCGGCGCGTGGGCCACGCCCGAGAACCAGGTGCGGCTGGTGCGGCGAGCCGAGGAGCTCGGCTACCGATCGGTCTGGACGTTCCAGCGCCTGCTGGTCCCCGCCAAGCCGGACGCCCGTGCGGGCGCGCCCGTCTACCGCAGCGTCCACGACGCGATCGTCTCGCTGGCCTACCTCGCCGGCCAGACCAGCCGGATCCGCCTGGGCCTGGCGGTGGCGAACCTGCCGTTCTTCTCGCCGGCCCTGCTCGCCAAGCAGCTCGCGACGCTCGACGCCGTCTCAGGCGGCCGGCTCGACGTCGGCCTCGGCCTCGGCTGGATGCGCGAGGAGTTCCAGGCGGTCGGGGTGCCCATGGAGGAGCGCGGCGCGCGGGCGGAGGAGTTCCTCGCCGCGCTGCGGAGCCTCTGGGGCGACGAGGTGGTCGAGTTCCACGGCCGCTTCTACGAGATCCCGCCGACGCGCTTCGACCCCAAGCCGCTGCAGCGCCCCCACCCGCCGCTGCTGCTCGGCGGCAACGTCGCCGCCGCCTGGCGGCGGGCCGGCCGGCTGGCGGACGGCTGGGTCGGCGGCAGCATGGCCGACCTGACCCGCCTCGGCGCGGTGGTCGACACGGTGCGGCGGGCCGCCGTCGAGGCGGGCCGCGACCCGGACGCCCTGCGTTTCGTCTGCCGCGGCGTGGTACGGGTCCGCCCCGGCGGCGACGGGTCCCGCCAGCCGCTCAGCGGCTCGCTCGACGAGATCCGCGGCGACCTCGACGGCATCGCCGCGCAGGGCGTCACCGAGCTTTTCTTCGACCTCAACTTCGACCCGGAGGTCGGCTCGCCCGAGGTCGACCCGGCGTCGGCGCTGCACCGCGCCGAGGAGGTCCTCGAGGCGCTCGCGCCCGGCTGACCGTGCGCCGGCGCGCGCAACCCGCGTCTTCCCGCGGGTTCTCCCAGCAGGTAGGATTCCCGTCCGAATCAGCTTGAACCGGTAGAACCGCGCGGGCAGGGGGGCATGCTCATGCAGGCACTGCGTCGTCGCACCCGTCACCACCTCCTCAGCACGGTCCTGGTCCTGGCGCTGGCCACCGGCACCCAGCTCGGCCTGGTCGCCGCCGGGCCGGCCGCGGCCGCCGGCGCGGCGCCCGACGGGCCAGGCGCCCTGTCGCACTTCGACCGGGCGCGCAAGGACTGCCTCGGCACCGCCCGCAACCGCACCTCCAAGGTCTGGTTCACCGTGGCCAACGGGGTCCTGAGCGACGTCTACTACCCGACGGTGGACAACACCAACGTCGAGACCCTGCAGTACCTGGTGACCGACGGCGCCACCTTCACCGACCTGCAGACCCGCGACACCACCTACACCGTCGAGCCGCTCGACCCGAGCGGCATGAGCTGCCGGGTCACCACCACGGCCAAGAGCGGCCTGTACCGGATCGTCACCGACTACGTCAGCGACCCTGGCCGCAACGCGCTGCTGCTGCGCCTGGCGCTCGACCCGCGCGGCCACCACGGCCTCAAGCTCTACCTGCGCTTCGACCCGACGGTCAACGGCAACGGCGGCGGCGGGGCCGGCAACGGCGGCCCCGACAGCGGCACGGTCGACAGCAGCGGCGGCCACCCGGTGCCGGTCGCCTCCGACCCGGTCACCGCCACCAACGCCGCCAACCGCGACTACGCGCAGCCGGTGTTCACCGCGCTGGACGCCTCCACGCCGTTCACCCAGGTCTCCAACGGCTTCGCCGGCGGCGCCAGCGACGGGCTCACCCAGCTCGACACGGACCACGCCCTGACCACCACCTACAGCGACGCGGTCAAGGGCAACCTGGTGCAGACCGCCGCGGTCGGCTCCGGCGCCGAGCACGGGCTCACCCTCTCGCTCGGCTTCGGCGCCAGCCAGGACGAGGCCGTCCACACCGCCGGCGCCGCCCTGCGCGGCGGCTTCGCCCGCGCGTTCGAGCGCTACGCCGACGGCTGGGCGGGCTACGACGCCGGGCTGGCCGCCCCGCCGCACCACCTGCCAGGGCTCGGCTCGACCGCGCTCGGCGAGCTGCGGCGCGTCTACCGGCTCAGCGCGAACGTGCTCAAGGCCTCGGAGGACAAGACCTTCCCCGGAGCGATCGTCGCCAGCCTCGCCTCACCGTGGGGGCAGGCGGTCTCCGCCGGCGACCCGAACAACACCTACTTCGGCTCCTACCGCGAGGTGTTCTCGCGCGACCTGTACGAGACCTTCACCGGCCTGCTCACCGCCGGCGACCGTGCCACCGCCCGCGACACGGTCCGCTTCCTGTTCGAGCGCCAGCAGCTCGCCGACGGCTCCATGCCGCGCAACAGCCTGGTCAACGGCAAGCCGGCGCCCGACACCTTCGGCGCCCAGCTCGACGAGGTCACCTACCCGATCCTGATGGCCCTGCAGGTCGGCATCACCGACAAGGCCTTCTACACCGCGCACGTCAAGCCGGCGGCCGACTTCGCCATCAGCCACGGGCCCAGCTTCGGCTCGGAGCGCTGGGAGGAGCAGGGCGGCTTCTCGCCGTCGACGATCGCGGCCGAGATCGCCGGCCTGATCGCCGCGGCCGACATCGCCACCAGCAACGGCGACCCAGCCTCGGCCCGGGTGTGGCGCGGCGTGGCCGACGACTTCCAGCGCTCGGTCAAGGGCTGGACGGTCACCAGCAACGGTCCCAAGAGCGCCGGCCCGTACTTCATCCGCCTGTCCAAGAACGGCGACCCCAACGAGGCCGTCAGCTACAACGTCGGCAACGGCGGGCCGACCCTCGACCAGCGCGAGGTGATCGACGCCGGCTTCCTGGAGCTGCCGCGCCTGGGCATGTTCCCGGCCAGCGACCCCGACGTGCTGCGCTCCCTGCCGGTGGTCGACGCCACCATCAGGCGCGACACCAACAGCGGCCCCGGCTGGTTGCGCTACAACGGCGACGGCTACGGCGACGGCAGCGCCGACGGGCACCCGTGGGCGCCGAGCGGCAAGGGCAACGGCCACCTCTGGCCGGTGCTTGCCGGGGAGCGGGCCGAGCACCAGATCGCCCTCGGCGACCGCGCCGCCGCCGCCGGGCTGGCGGACGCGATGCGGCGCTTCGCCTCGGGCGTCGGCCTGATCCCCGAGCAGGGCTGGGAGAACCCCGACCTGGCGCCGTCGCCGTTCGGCACCGACCCAACGCTCGCCTCGATCGGCTTCGTCAACGGCCAGCCGGCGGGCTCGGCCGCGCCGCTCACCTGGTCGGCGGCGCAGTTCGTGCGGCTGGTGCGCGACCTCGACGCCGGCCGGCTGCTGGAGCAGCCCGCCAACACCGTGCGCCGCTACGTCAGGAACACCCAGCAGGCCACCACCCTCACGGTGACCGAGCCGGCCGACAAGACGGCGGTGCCCGGCTCGCCGGTCACCGTGCGCGGCACCTCGGCGGCGGGCAACACCGTCGACGTCTCCGCGACCAACCTCGACGCCAACTCCGCCAACACGATCGTCACCACGACCGCCGCCGCGGACGGCAGCTGGAGCGTGGACGTGCCCATCAGCGGCGGCACGATCGTGCTCGACGCGGTCGCCACCAGCGCCAAGGGCGCCACCGCCCACGTGCAGCGCACCGTGGTGCTCGACGTCACGCCGGGCACGGTGCTGCTCGACAGCGCCGACCCCGACGGCGACGACAACGGCCCGGGCAACTACGCCTACCCGACCTCGATCAACTTCCACCCGGGCGCCTACGACATCGAGCGCTTCCAGGTCCTCGACGACGGCAGCAACGTCATCTTCCGGCTGCAGACCCGCAACCTCAGCCCCACCTTCGGCAGCCCGCTCGGGGCGCAGCTGGTCGACGTCTACGTCCACGACCCCGCCGCGGGCAGCACCTCGACCGCGGCCTCGTTCCCGCAGCGCAACTACGGCATCGCGGCCGGGTCGGCGTGGAGCCGGCTGGTCGAGGTGCAGGGCTTCGGCCAGCGCTACGTCGACGCCGGCGGCGCCACCCTCGGCACCGTCAGCATCAAGGCGAACGAGATCTCGCGCTTCATCACCTTCAGCGTCCCCAAGTCGAGCCTCGGCCAGCCCGGCCCCGGCTGGGGCTTCTCGGTGGTGCTGACCGGCCAGGACGGCTTCAGCCCCGACCAGGCCCGCGGCTTCGCCGCGACGCCGCAGGAGTTCGCCTTCGGCGTCTGCGCCAGCGCCTCCAGCGACGCCCACTGCACGGTCGACCCGAACACCGTCCCGAAGGCGCTCGACGTGGTCACCCCCGCCGGCGTGGCCCAGTCCCAGGAGCTCGACTACACGGTCAACAACCCGGTGACCATCCAGGGGGTGTTCATCCCGTAGCGTCGACCGCCGCGGCCTGCCGGCATGCGGGGGCCGGTCAGCGAGGGGCGACCACGACGTCGTCGAACTCGAAGTCGGCGTTGTCGCCGCGGATGCCGATCCTGCCTGGCTGCGTGATCGGGGCGGTGTCCCCGTCGCCGGTGTCGCGCGCCACCAGGGACCAGCCACCCTGACGCAGCTCGATCACGACGGAGCCGTCCCGCCGGTCGTGGACCACCACCCGGAACTCCCGCCAGACGTCGAGCGTGGCGCGCATCGATCCCTGCGCCAGCGTGTAGTAGGTCCCGCCGTTGGCGTCGCCACCGGGCACCTTCTTCTTGATGGTGGCCACTCCGTCCCTGCGCAGGACGGTCACTGCGTAGAGCTGCTCCTCGCTCTGGTACCTCACCAGGATGCTGACGCCGTCCCAGTTGTGTGCCTTGGTGGTGTGCGTCCGCACCAGGCTGCGCACCCGCAGCCGGAAGGAGAAGGCGAAGTCCCCGAAGTCCGCGCGGTGGGTGACCGCTCGGAAGACCGCCGAATGGGTGCCGTGGCGGGAGTTCGCCGCCGGGGCGACGTCGTCGGGCACGCCGCTCCAGCCGACGCCGCCGCGCACGAACAGCGAGCCGCTGGTGACCTCCCAGACCGGCGACCGGACCGCCTTCGGCGCGTTCGGGTTCCAGTGCGCGTACTCGTTGGTGACCAGCCCGTCCGTCCGGTTGAAGTCGTCGAGGACCGGTTCGCGCCGCAGCGGCGCGCAGCCGGCGAGGAGCGTGGCGGCGGCGACGGCGCCGGCGAGCAGCAGCCGGCGCCGTCGTGCAGTAGCGGCGCCGACCGGCCGAAGGCGGCGCGCCGGCCCCGCCGGCTCATCCGGTGACGCCTCGTGCAGCGGCGGATGGCGCACCGTCAGACGATCTCCAACTGGTAGTCATCGGTGGTGAGCGAGCCTGCCTGGCTCAGGCTGAACCCGAAGCTCAGCGCCGTCGCGCCGTCCGGGATCGCCGGCGCGGTCCAGGAGGCCTGCGCCCAGTTCGCCGAGGCGGCGAACACCGGGCTGGTCTTCCAGTACACCCAGCCGCCGCTGCTGTTGCGGTAGTAGACGACGAACTGGCCGGGCGCGTTCGACTTGTACCAGGTGCTCAGGCGCTCGACGGTGCCTGGTGTGACCGCCGGTGCGCACGAGCTGGTGTCCTGCTTGACGACCAGCTTGCGGTCGCCGTTGGTGTAGCTGGTGACGTCGACCCGCTGGGCGAAGCCGCCCGAGTGCGCGTCGCTGGTCCTCGTCCAGGTGTAGGTGTTGGTCCCGAAGCCGCCCCGCTGCCAGCAGTCCGGGATCTGGTCGTTGTTGGCGTCCTGCTCGAGCGAGGGGTTCTCGAGGTGGGCGCCAGCCAGCGGCGGCGGGCCCGACACCGGCGGCTTCACCGGGCCGCCGATCACGTCGCCGACGGTGCGGACCTCGGTGCCGAGCGCCCGTCGTGGCGCCAGCCAGACGAGGAACTGCTGCAGGGTCTCCGGGCTCACCGCGTAGGTGTTGCAGCCGTCGCAGACGTGGTGGAACACGATCTGCACCCAGCCGCCGGCATCCTGCTCCGCCTGGGTCACGTAGCCCTTCAGCTCGTCGAGGGTGGTGGTGGCCTTGACCGACTCGGGTGAGGCGGTGTGGTACGGCCGCGACGGCGGGATCGACTCGGCCGTCGGGCATGCCGTGCAGCTCGTCGGCGTGCGAAGGCCGCCGACCTCGCGGGCGCTGTTGTAGCCGCAGTCCGCGACGTAGGTCGCGGTGTCGGAGCCGCCCTGGCCGAATGGGTAGGCGAACGACCGCAACTGGGTGAGGCCCATCCCGATCAGGGCCACCCGGTCGTTGCAGATCTGCCGCCGCTGCTCGTCCGGCGAGAGCGTCTGCAGGTCCAGGTGATCGGTCGTGTGGCCACCGACCTCGTGGCCGAGGTCGCGCAGGTGCAGCACGTCGGCCTGGGACATGTAGCCGACCCGGTTGAGGCGGCCGCTGTTGACGAAGAAGGTCGCCTTCAGCCCGGTGCCCTGCAGCGCCGTGATCGCGTCGGACTGGTCGGCCGTGGCGTCGTCGAAGGTCAGCGAGACGACCGTCGGCGCCGTGGCACCCGCCGAGCTCGCGGCCAAGCGCCGGGTCGGTGGCGGGCAAGCGCGCGGTGATCGCGGGATAGCCGAGCACGTCGACCTGGTGGCCGACGAGCAGGCCGAGCACCTCCCGGCCGCGGTCCAGGTCGGCCACCACCCGGCTGCGCCACGACTCGGTCGACTCGACCTGCCCGTCGGGCTGCACGCCCCTGGCGGTGAGCCAGGCGCCGACCCGGCCCCGGCCGGTCGCCACCGTCCCGGTCCCGGGCGCGACGTCTTCGTGGCGTTCAGCCCGGAGCGGATCAACCCGGGCAGCGCGCTGGGACACGAGCGGGTGGCCAGGGTGGTCGGTGGAGCCACGGTGGCGTGCACGCAGCGGGCGAGCGAGCTTCTCGCCCGGATCGCGGGATCGCTCCACGTGGTCACCTCGCCGGAGGTAGCCGAGTTCACCAAGCTGTACGAGAACAGCTTCCGGGCGGTCAACATCGCCTTCGTCAACGAGATCGCCGACGCGGCCAGGGCCCTCGGCATCGACGTTACGGAGGTGATCAGAGCGGCCGCGACCAAGCCGTACGGGTTCATGCCGTTCGCTCCTGGTCCGGGCGTCGGCGGGCACTGCATCCCCTGCGACCCGCACTACCTCGCCTGGCATCTCCGCCTTCGCAGCCAGCCGACGCCAGTGCTCGAGCAGGCGATGGACGCGATCCACCGCCGCCCCGCGCGCGTCGCCGAGCGTGCCAAGGAGGTGCTCGTCAGCGGCGGCCGCGGGGTGGCGGGCGCCGCCGTTCTCGTCGTCGGAGTGGCGTACAAGCCGGGGGTGGAGGACGTGCGTGAGACCCCGGCACGGGAGATCATCGCGACCCTGCGCGCGGACGGTGCCCGGGTGGACTACCACGACCCGCTGGTCCCCTTCCTCGATCTGTCCAGCGGGGAGGTGCTGGAGACCAACGCGACCCATCGGGTGGGCAACTACGACCTGGTCATCGCCCACACGCTGCACCCGGGCTTCGACTACGGCTGGATCGCGGAGTACCCGCGGGTCCTGGACGCCACCTACCAGCTCCAGGACGTCCCGCACCGCGTCCTCCTCTGAGCGCTGGAGGCGGGCCGCGGCCTGCCCGGCCCAGGTTGGGCTGCCGGGTGCCGCCGACCGGCCAGGAAGGCTTCAGCGACCATCAGGCCCACGGCCTCGCCACGACGCGTCCCAGGCGGCCCGCGCGGCCGCGTAGCCGTCAGCGCGCCACCATGGCAGCAGCCACTTGACGGCGAGCGCGGCCAGGTAGAGGAGCACCAGGTATACCGCCGGGATCCAGCGCCACCAACCGAGCCCGAGCCCGGCGACGTACGCCCAGCCGGCCAGGATCGCCAGGTAGACCACCCACGAAGCGCCCTCGACGCCGACGAAGCCGCCCAGCGCGGCGCGCGGCCGGTCGCGGAACTGGCCCAAGCCGGCCGGCACCCCGAGCTCCTGCTCCAGCCCGGCCGCCTGGTCCCGCAGGGTGATGCAGCGCTGGATGCCGCGCAGCTCGTAGAGGAACAGCCCGAAGGTGACCGCCAGCCCGTACAGCCCGATGGCGCCGAGGAAGCGGGTATCGGCTGCCCGGCCGAGCAGGAGCAGGACGCCGGCCCCGGACGCCAGCGGCAGCAGCGCAAGGAGCTTGGCCCGGAAGTCGGTGATCGCATTGTGCTGCCTGCACGTCTCCTGGTACAGCACGCGCAGCGACTCGGTCCCGGCGCCCTCGCCCGACCGCGCGCCGTCCGCCTCGCCCCGCGCCGTGCCCGCGTCCACAGCCACAGCCACGCCCTCCTCCGCCCACCGCCCGGCCCCGCGAGCCCGGGCCTTCGGGGAGAGTCTGCCCCGTCGGCGAACCAACGTGAAGGGCGCTGAGATGCGGGCGTCCTGCTGTGGGTCGTCCGCGGCCACACGATTCGTGTGTACGGCCGCCCTCGATGTGGCTGACCTGTCGGAAGGCCTTGGAAGTCGGGCGGCGCGCCGTGGTACCTTCGGTGGCGTTCGGGACGAGGGCCGCTGCCTTCGTCCCGTCTCGGGTCGCCCTCGGGGTGACCGACGATGGGGTGTGGGGTAATTGGCAGCCCGACGGGTTCTGGCCCCGTTAGTCTAGGTTCGAGTCCTGGCACCCCAGCCAACCGATCGCGCGCAGACGGCGCGGCTCACGCCGCCCTCGGCGTCTCCTCTGAGCCTGGCCTGCTGCCGCCCGCGAAGCCGTTGTCCGCCGTATCACCGTCGCCGAATGCGCGGTCCTTTCCGGTCCACTCCGGGCCGCGTGGCCGGCGCGGCCCGGCGGTGATGGATGTCCGGTATCTCCCTGTATGTGGAATGGACGGGTGGTGCCACCGACGCCACCGGCGATCCAATCGGCAACCAGCGAATTGCTCTGATTCGCGCAGCGGAAATAGCCGCCGGCCGGCGCCGGGGGATGCGCGCGAGGGCAACTTGTTGCCTGGCAAGGGATTCAAATGTGCCGGAGGTTGTTGACCTTGGATTACAGCGTCTTTAGCATGCACGGCCGAAAGGGGACAGGGCTACGGGGGTCCGTCCCAGGCGGGGGAGCAATCCCCTATTGGGCAAGGAGGCGCCCTTGAACCGCAAGCAGCTCGTCGACTCGATCCAGAAGCAGACGGCGGTTGCGCGGTCGGATGTCGACAAGGTGCTCGGCAGCCTGATTCAGCAGACGCAGGTCGCCGTGAAGAAGGGCGAGCGCGTGTCGCTGGTCGGCTTCGGAACCTTCGAACGCCGCGACCGCAAGGCCCGCACCGCGCGGAATCCCCGCACGGGCACACCGGTGAAGGTGAAGGCGACCAAGATCCCTGCCTTCCGGGCCGGGCAGGGCTTCAAGGACGTCGTGGCCGGCAAGGCGGCCGCGCCGAGGCTCACGGCGGCGAAGTCGACCGCCAGGGCGTCCGGCTCCCGGGCGTCCGGCTCCCGGGTCGCGAAGGCGACCGCCGCCGCGACCAAGAGCCGCGGCGCCGCGACGGCCAAGGCCCGGCCGCGCAAGAAGCGGTAGCCCGAATCCTCGCGCGAGGCCCCGCCGCCGGCGGGGCCTCGCCGCGTTGCGGGGCGCGAAGCGGCGGCGCTACTCGGGGTCTGGCAGGGTGAGGATGTTCACGTAGGTCACGCGGGCGCCGTCGCCCTCGCCCTCCACCCGGAACTTGACCCGCTGCCCGAGCGTGAGCAGGCGCAGGCCGGAGCGGGCGAAGGCCTCCGGGGGGACGGCGTACTCGACCCGCTCGTCGGTGAGCACGACCGCCGCCCTGGTCCGCGGGTCGTAGCTCTTCACGGTCCCCTGAAGCATGCTTCGAGCTCCTCGGTGGCTCGGCGCGGGCGCTTGCCGGCGCAGGATACCGAACCGCCGGCTCGAAGGCTGCTACGCCAGGCGGGCGGCGAGCCGGAGGTCCCGCAGGCGGCGGCCCGTGACGCTGTCGGACTCGACCCGCGCCGCGGCCGCGCGCAGGTCTGCGGGCGTGTCGACGTCGAGGGCGAGGTCGGGCTCGTCGAGCCGGACGGCGCCAGGCTCCGCCAGGTGGCGGGCGGCACTGCCCGCGCCGAACGCCGGGCGGAAGGTGGCGTGGTCGCGCCAGGCGAGCAGGTTGGAGCCGTCGCCGTCGAGGCTCGGGACCACCACCACCGGGGCGCGGACGGCGGCCGCGACCACCCTCGCCAGCGCGGCGGGCGTGGCGAGGGGCAGGTCGGCGGCGACCACCAGGAGGCCGTCCGCCGTGGCGGCGTCCGCCGCGGCGCGGGTGAGCGAGGCGTTGAGGCCGCCGCCGGCGGGCTCGTGCTCCTCGACCACGCGGCAGCCGAGGGCGTCGGCCCGGCGCCACACCTCCCGGTCGGGCGAGACCACCAGCGGCCGCTCGAGCCCGGCGGTACCGGCGAGCGCCGCGAGCACGTCCTCGAACATGGCGATCGCGAGCAGGCGGCGCTCGACCGGCGCAAGCACCGGCGCGAGCCGCCGCTTGGCGTCGTCGAGGGCCTTCACGGGCACGATCGGAATGAGCACGGCAGCGACGATAGCAACCAGCCGGTAGCCAAGTCGCAACCGGCGCCCGCCGGAACAGCGATACCATCCGGCGATCATGGCTCGTCAGCGCAGGCCCGTGTACGCCCTGGCCAGGTTCGTGGTCCCGCCGGTCATCCGCTTCTGGGTGCGGCTGGAGCTGCAGGGTGCCCTGCACATCCCCGCCTCCGGCCCGGTGATCGTGGCGGCAAACCACACCTCCTACTTCGACCCGCTGTGCCTTGGCGTGTTCATCGACTCGGCGGGACGGGAGGTGCGCTTCCTGGCCAAGTCCGAGCTGTTCGAGAAGCGGCTGATGCGCTTCATCATGCTCGGCGCCGGCCAGATCCCGGTCTACCGCGAGACCCGCGACGCCGCCAGCTCGCTGTCGGCCGCCGTCGAGGCGATGCGGGAGGGCGCCGCGGTGGCCATCTACCCGGAGGGCACCACCACCCGCAGCCCCGACTTCATGCCGGGGCCGGCCAAGAACGGGGTCGCCCGGCTGGCCGCGCTGACCGGCGCGCCGGTCGTTCCGGTCGGCATGTGGGGCGCGCACCTGCTGTTCACCCGGGGCAGGGTGGGCCCGTTCCGGCGCGGCATCAGGGTGGTGGTCCGCGCCGGTCCGGCGATCGACCTCGGCGTGGGGCCGGAGGCAACCCACGACGAGCTGAACGACGCCCGCGACCGGGTGATGGGCACGATCACCGCCCTGGTCGACGAGGCCCGCACCGGCTGGAGCCCGCCCGGCTGGTACCTTCGGCGGGCGGCGGGCGAGGCCTCGTCGCCCTGAGATCCCGACCTGAGGAAGCCACGCCGTGTCCGCTCCCCCCACCTCCCGAGCAGAACGGTCCGGACCCGCCCCAGTGGATCCGGACAGCGGACCTGCCTCCGGGGACCCCGGCGCCGCTGGCGAGGTGGAGCGCTTCCAGCCCGGCGGCGTGCTCCATGCGCTGCGCAGCGGCCTGTTGGAGGCCGCGCTGGCCTCGGTGCTGCTCGGCCTGTCCCTGCGGGCAGGGGAGCGTGAGGGGGCGGCCGCCTCGCTGGCAGCGGCCGCAGTGCTCTGGGTGGTGCTCGCCGGCTACAGCCTGGCCGTCGCCGGCCTGCGCGCCCGCGTCTGGGCGGCCGCGCTGACCCGCGACGGAGTGGTGCTCACCAGCCTGAGCGGGACGCGGCGCTGGCGCTACGACGAGCTGTCGGCCGTGGAGATCGGCCGCGGCCGCACCCGCCTGGTCGACCGGGACGGCCGCGCCCACCCGGTCCGCGGCGTCCGCGGCAGCGCCCAGGCGCGCCGCTTCCGCGCCCGCGTGCTGGCGAGGGCGACCGAGGCGGCCGGCCGCGGCGATGCTAGCTGGCTGCAGCGCCCTAGCCGCCCCGGCGACCAGGGCGGCCCAGACGCCGGCCCGCCCGCCCCGACGCGAGCCGAAGGCTGAGGGGCGTGGCTGGCATGCCGACCAACCCCGAGCGGCAAGGCCCCGCGCGGCCGCGGCCTGGCTTCGGCACCAGGGCGGTGCACGGCGTGCGCGGACCGGCCCCGGCCGAGTCGCCGCTCGCCGTGCCGATCTGGCAGACCTCCACCTTCTCCTTCGACGACGCCGAGCACTACGCTCACACGCTGCACCAGCCGCGCGAGGGGTTCGTCTACACCCGCTACGAGAACCCCACCAGCGCCGCCCTCGAGGCCACCGTCGCCGACCTCGAAGGGGCCGCGCAGGGCATGGCGACCGCCTCGGGCATGGGCGCGATCTCGGCGGTGCTGCTCAGCCTCGCCGGCGCCGGCGACCACCTGGTGGCGCAGCGTGCCCTCTACGGCGGCACCTACTCGCTGCTGACCACCGTCGCGGCGCGCCTGGGGATCGAGGTGAGCCTGGTCGACGTCGCCGACCTGGCAGCGGTCGAGGCCGCGCTGCGCCCGACCACCCGGGCGCTCTACGCCGAGACGATCGCCAACCCGACCATGACCGTCGCCGACCTGCCGGCGCTCGCCGGGCTGGCCCGCGCGGCCGGCCTGCCACTGGTGGTGGACAACACGGTCGCGTCGCCCTACCTGTGCCGCCCGATCGAGCACGGCGCGGCCGTGGTGGTCCACTCCGCCACCAAGTACCTCGGCGGCCACGCCGACGTGGTCGGCGGGCTGGCCCTGTTCGCCGACCCCGAGATGCACCACCGCGCCTGGCTGACCATGATCGACCTGGGCGCCTCGCCCGACCCGTTCGCCTCCTGGCTGGTGCTGCGCGGGGTCAAGACGCTCGCCCTGCGCATGCGGCACCACAGCACCAACGCCGCCGCCCTCGCCGGGCTGCTCTCCGGGCACCCGAAGGTGACCCGGGTGCACTGGCCCGGCCTGGCCGGCCACGCCAACCACGAGGTGGCCTGCCGGGTGCTCGACGGCTTCGGTGGCTTCCTCGCCTTCGACCTCGCCGGTGGCCGCGACGCCGGGCGGCGCTTCATCGAGGCGACCCGCCTGGCGCTGCTCGCCCCGTCGCTCGGCGGCCCGGAGACGCTGGTGTCGCACCCCGCCTCCACCACCCACCGCCAGCTCGACGCGGCCGCCCTGGCCGCCGCCGGCATCGGCGAGGGCATGGTGCGGGTCTCGTGCGGCCTGGAGGATGCCGACGATCTGCTCGCGGACTTCACCGACGCCTTGGAGGTGGCATGAGCAAGCCCAGGATTCGCCTCGGGTTGCTGTACGGCGGCCGCTCGGCCGAGCACGCGGTCTCGGTCGTCTCGGCCCGCTCGGTGATCGAGGCGCTCGACCCGGAGCGCTTCGAGGTGGTGCCGATCGGGATCACCCGCGACGGCTCCTGGATGCTGCCGGACACCCCACCGGGGGAGCTGGTCGCTCCCGAGGGCGGCCTGCCCGAGGTGGACGCGGCAGGCACCGCGCTCGCCCTGCGCCCCGAGCAGCGCTCGGCCGCCCTCACCGAGCTCGGCGTGCCCACGGCGGGCGGCGTCGGCCGGATCGACGTCGTCTTCCCGATCCTGCACGGCCCCTACGGCGAGGACGGCACCGTGCAGGGCCTGTTCGAGCTTGCCGACCTGCCCTACGTCGGCGCCGGCGTGCTCGCCTCCGCCCTGGCGATGGACAAGGCCATGGCCAAGGTGGTGTTCGCCGAGCGCGGCCTGCCCCAGGTCCCCTTCCTGGTGGTGCGCGAGCGCGACTGGCGCGCCGACCCGGCGCGGGTCGCGGCCGAGGTGGCCGAGCGCTTCACCTTCCCGGTGTTCGTCAAGCCGTCCCGGCTGGGCTCCTCGATCGGCATCAACAAGGTGAAGATCGCCGACGACCTCCGCGGGGCGCTCGAGGAAGCCTTCACCCACGACGCCAAGGCCCTGGTCGAGCAAGGCGTGGCAGCACGCGAGCTGGAATGCGGCGTGATCGGCAACGACCAGCCGGAAACCAGCGTGGTCGGCGAGGTGGTGCCTGGCAACGAGTTCTACGACTTCGAGGCGAAGTACCTCGACGAGTCGCTGCAGCTCCTGATCCCAGCGCCCGTCGCGGACCAGGTCGCCGCGCGGGTGCGCGAGCTGGCCGTGCGCGCCTTCCAGGCGCTGGACTGCGAGGGCTTCGCCCGGGTGGACTTCTTCTACCTCGAGGCCAGCGGCGAGGTGCTGCTCAACGAGGTGAACACCATCCCAGGGTTCACCCCGAAGAGCATGTTCCCGCTGCTTTGGTCCGCCTCCGGATTGGCCTACCCTGAGCTGATCGCACGCTTGGTCGAGCTTGCGGTCGAGCGGCACGCGGCGAAGAAGTAGGGGGGAGGGGGAGGAGCCATGTTCGAGCGCTTCACCGACCGGGCGCGGCGATCGGTCGTGCTCGCGCAGGAGGAGGCGAGGCTCCTCAACCACAACTACATCGGCACCGAGCACATCCTGCTCGGGGTGATCCACGAGGGCGAGGGCGTCGCCGGCCAGGCGATGGAGTCCCTCGGCGTCTCGCTGGAGGCCGTGCGGACCCAGATCGGAACCTACGTCGGCCCGGGGGAGACCGCGCCGAGCGGGCACATCCCGTTCACGCCGCGGGCCAAGAAGGTCCTCGAGCTGTCGCTGCGCGAGGCGCTGCAGCTCGGCGACAGCTTCATCGGCACCGAGCACATCCTGCTCGGGCTGATCCGCGAGGGCGAGGGCCTGGCCACCAAGGCGCTGGTGGCGCTCGGCTTCGACCTCGCCGAGGTGCGCCGGCGGGTGCTGGAGCTGGCCCAGTCCGAGGGCGCGCAGGGGCTGGAGAAGGCGCCCGCCCACCGCCCGACGGCGACGGCGTCGTCCCGCCTGCCCGCCGGCATCCTGGCGGCACCGGGGGCGCTGCCGTTCGGCGGCGTGGAGCGGGCCAAGCTGGACCGGGTCGTCCCGCTCGGGCAGGAGATCGCCCTGCCTGGCGGCGAGCGCCTGGTGCTGGTCTCGCTCGAGCTCTGGTCGGCCTGGGCGACCCTGCGCAGCGCGCTCCTCGCGGGGCCGGGCAGCACGCTGGCGCTCGCGCCCGAGCTGGTGCTCTCGTTCCTGCTGAGCGACGCCGCCGGCACCCACTACGAGTTCAGCGGGGGAGCGTCCAGCGGCGTCGCCGCGCTCCGCTTCCAGCAGGCCGTGTTCCAGCCCTGCCCGCCGGCCGGAACCGAGGCGCTCACCCTGACCGTCTTCGGCGTGCGCGACAAGGAGCTCGCCACGGTCAAGATCGAGCTCGGCGGCGCAGCGGCCGCCGAGGCGGGCTGAGCGCCCTTGGTGCAGCCCTCGTCGGGGTCGGCACCAGCTACTCGCCGAGCAGCTTGGCGATGCGGGTGACGCCCTCGACCAGGTCGTCGTCGCCGAGCGCGTAGGAGAAGCGCGCGTGGCCGGGCGCGCCGAAGGCCTCGCCAGGCACGAACGCGACCTTCGCCTCCTCGAGGACCACCTCGGCCAGCTCCATGGTGGTCGCCGGGGTGCGGCCGCGCAGCGCGCGGCCGAGGGCTCCCTGGAACGACGGGAAGGCGTAGAAGGCGCCCTGCGGCTCGACGCACTCCACCCCCGGGATGGTCAGCAGCAGCTCGTGCATGCGCCGCCGGCGCCGGTCGAAGGCGGCCCGCATCGTCGCGACCGCCTCCTGCTCGCCCTGGAGCGCCGCCAGCGCCGCGGCCTGGGCCACGTTGCAGACGTTGGAGGTGGCGTGCGACTGCATATTGGCGGCGGCCCTGACGACGTCGGCGGGGGCCACCATCCAGCCGACCCGCCAGCCGGTCATCGCGTAGGTCTTGGCGGTCCCGTTGACCACCACGCAGCGGTCGGCCAGCTCGGGCGCCCGCACCGGCATGGACTCGAAGCGGTTGTCCCCGTACACCAGGTGCTCGTAGATCTCGTCGCAGACGGCCCAGACGCCGTGCTCGGCCGCCCAGCGCCCGATCGCCGTGACCTCGTCGGCGGGGTAGACCGCGCCGGTCGGGTTGGACGGCGAGACGAACACCAGCGCCTTGGTCCGCGGCGTGCGGGCCGCCTCGAGCTGCTCGACGCCCACCCGGAAGCCGCTGGCCGCGGTGGTCTCCACCAGGACGGGCACGCCGCCGGCGAGCGCGATCGCCTCCGGGTAGGTGACCCAGAACGGCGCCGGCAGCAGGACCTCGTCGCCCGGGTCGAGCAGGGTGGCGAACGCCTGGTAGATGGCCTGCTTGCCGCCGTTGGTGACGAGCACCTGGGCGGCGTCGGCCGGCAGGCCCGAGTCGCGGGCGGTCTTCGCCGCGATGGCGGCGCGCAGCTCAGGCAGCCCGCCCGCGGGGGTGTAGTGGTGGAAGCGTGGCTCGCGGCAGGCGCGCGCCGCCGCCTCGACCACGTGGGCCGGGGTGGGGAAGTCGGGCTCGCCCGCGCCGAAGCCGATCACGTCCTCGCCGGCGGCCTTGAGCGCCTTCGCCTTGGCGTCGACGGCGAGCGTGGCCGACTCGGCGATGGCGGCGACCCGGGCGGAGATGCGCGGCTTGGGCATGCGGCGACGGCCTCCTCGGCTGATCTGTCTTCACGCGCACAGCCTTGCACCTGTGGCAAGCTCTGGCCATGTCGATCCAGCCAGCAGCCATCACCCTGCCCGCCGAGCTGCGCCCCCGCGACGGCCGCTTCGGCTCGGGACCGTCGAAGGTGCGGCAGGAGGCGGTCGCCGCGCTCGCCGAGGCCGCGCCCAGCTACCTCGGCACCAGCCACCGACAGGCCGGCGTCCGCGCGATGGTCGCGCGCCTGCGCGCCGGCCTCGCGGACCTCTTCGAGCTGCCCGCCGGCTACCAGGTCGCGCTCGGCAACGGGGGCTCCACCGTGTTCTGGGACGTGGCGGTCTGCTCGCTGATCGAGCGGCGCAGCCAGCACCTGGTCTTCGGCGAGTTCTCCGCCAAGTTCGCCGCGGCGGCCGCCGCCGCGCCGCACCTGGCCGAGCCCCAGGTGATCGAGGCGCCCTACGGCTCCCACCCCGAGCCACGGCCGGACCCCGAGGTCGACCTGTACGCGCTCACCCACAACGAGACCTCGACAGGCGTCGCCATGCCGGTGCGCCGCCCGGCGGGGGCGCGCGGGCTGGTCTGCGTCGACGCGACCTCCGCCGCCGGAGGCCTGCCGGTCGACCCTGCCGAGTTCGACGTCTACTACCTGGCCCCGCAGAAGGTCTTCGGCTCCGACGGCGGCCTCTGGGTGGCGATCCTGTCAGCGGACGCGGTGGCCCGCACCGAGACGGTCGCGGCGAGCGGCCGCTGGATCCCGGCGGCCCTCAGCCTCCGGATCGCCCTCGAGAACAGCCGCGCCGACCAGACCTACAACACCCCGGCGCTGGCCACCCTGTTCCTGTTCGTGCACCAGCTCGACTGGCTCAACCGGCAGGGGGGCCTGGCCTGGGCGACCAAGCGCTGCCAGGAGTCCGCCGCGGTGGTGTACGGCTGGGCCGAGGCGAGCGACTACGCCACGCCGTTCGTGGCCGACCCGGCGATGCGCTCGAGCACCGTGGCCACGGTCGACTTCGATGCGACCGTCGACGCCGCCACGGTCGCCGCGGTGCTGCGCGCCAACGGCATCGTCGACACCGAGCCGTACCGCAGGCTCGGCCGCAACCAGCTGCGCATCGGCATGTACCCGGCGATCGAGCCGGACGACCTCGAGACCCTCACCAGAGCCATCGACCACGTGGTGGGGGTGCTGCGCCCCTCGCGGCCGCACGACGGCCGGTCGCCTGCTACAGGTGCACCACCGGGCAGGTGAGGGTGCGGGTGATGCCGTCCACCGCCTGCACCCGCGCGACCACCAGCTTGCCCAGGTCGTCGACGTTCGCGGCCTCCGCCCGGACGATCACGTCGTAGGGGCCGGTGACGTCCTCCGCCTGCTGGACGCCCTTGATCTCCGCGATCTCCTTGGCGACCTGGGCCGCCTTGCCGACTTCCGTCTGGATCAGGATGTACGCCGTCACCACCAGCACCGACCTCCTTGGCGTTGCGAGCCGCCGCTCTGGCGACGGTCCCGAAAGGGGCAATGACTCACAAAGAGGGCATCGCCCCTTACGGCGAAAGCTGAGCGCATGCTACACAAGGCGTCAGGGCATGCCAAGGAAACCCAGCCCGCGACCTGCGGGAAGAGCGTGCCGAGGGCGCGGCGCAGCGCCGTGGCGCGACGCGCCGGGGTAGTATCGCGGCGCCGGGCCGCCCGCTTGGCCCGGTCGTCCCGATCGCGGGAGGTGCGACGATTGACGCCGAGCCGTGGAGGGCGGTCCCCCCGGTAGGGCAGCGGCCCTTCGCCGACCGGGTCGAGGCCGGCGACCGGCTGGCCCAGGTCCTGGCGGAGCGCGTCGTCGAGCCGGTCACGATCCTTGCCATCCCCCGCGGCGGGGCGATCGTGGCGGCCCGCATCGCCCGCCGCCTCGGCGCGCCGCTGGACGTGGTGGTGCCGCGCAAGCTGGCCGCGCCCGACAACCCCGAGCTGGCCATCGGCGCGGTCGCCGACGGCATCGAGGTGATCGACCACGAGGCCGCCGAGCGGCTCGGGCTCGACCCGGCCGCGCTGCGCGCCGAGGTGGGGCGCCAGCGGGTCGAGGTCGCCCGCCGCACCGCCGCCTACCGTGCCGGCCGCCCGCCGCCCGCGCTCGCCGGTCGCACCGCCGTGCTGGTCGACGACGGCGTGGCCACCGGCTGGACCTGCGTGGCCGCGGCGCGGTGGTGCCGGCGCGTCGGCGCCGGCCGGGTGGTGCTCGCCGTGCCGGTCGGCCCGGGCGGGCTGGCCGAGCGGCTGGGCCGGACGGTCGACGAGGTGATCGTCCTCGAGACCCCCGACCCGTACGTGGCGGTGGCCCAGGCGTTCGCGAGCTTCCCGCAGGTGACCGACGAAGAGGTGCTCTCCTGCCTGCACTGGCGGGAACCCCCGCGACGGTAGACTTGTGCCCAGGCCCTGCCACCGGCTCGCGCCGGCACCCGGACCGTAGCGGCAACGTCGTCGCACCTGCACGTGGAGGCATCGCACATGTCGAGCTCACCCCCGCACGATCTCCCCCTCGCCGCCAGATCGATCGCGTTTCGTCCCAGCGAGGAGGAGCTGCGGGCGTTCACCGACCAGATGCCGCAGGGGCGCCAGACCAGGTACGGCAACGTCAACGTGCAGACTCGGGTGGTCTCCCGTTCCACCGGCTCGACCTACATCGTCACCGACACGCCGGAGCGGCACTCCGACCAGACGGTCGGCCGCGAGGAGGGCGCCCGCATCGCCACCGTCCAGGACGACTACGTGCGCGAGCGGGACATGGTCGTGGTGGACGGCTTCATCGGCCACGCCGGGCCCTACCGCACGCCGGCGCGCCTGGTGATGGAGAAGGCCAACGCCAACGTGGCCGGCATGCAGCGCTTCCTCTACTACGACCCGGTCGACGATGGTGCCGCCGCCCACGAGCCGGAGATCACCATCGTCTACACCCCCAACCTGGCGCTGCCCGGCTACCCGGACGACCGCGTGATCGCCGTCGACCTGGAGGCCGGGGTGACGCGGGTGCTCAACTCGGACTACTTCGGTGAGTCCAAGAAGGGCGGCCTGCGCATGTGGAACAAGCGCGTCTACGAGGGCGGCGGCCTGGCCATGCACGCCGGCTGCAAGGTCATCCCGACCGCGGACGGCCGCAGGACCATGCTGATCGTCGGCCTCTCCGGCACGGGCAAGACCACCACCACGTTCACCAAGCAGAACGGCTCCCAGGCGGTCCAGGACGACTTCATCGGCCTGTTCCCCGGCGGGCGCATCGTCTCCACCGAGGACGGCTGCTTCGCCAAGACCTTCGCCCTCTCGGCCGAGGACGAGCCGGCCATCCACGGTGCCGTCACCCGCCCCGACGCCTACCTGGAGAACGTCTCCCAGCACGGCGACGAGCTGGACTTCTTCGACACCTCCTACACCAAGAACGGCCGCGCGGTGTTCAACATGCGCTCGATCGACAACTTCCCGGCCGACCAGGTGCCACCCGCGTCGTACCTGCTGATCCTCAACCGCAACGAGAACGTCATCCCCGGCGTCGCCAGGCTCGACGCGGCCCAGGCGGCCGGCTACTTCATGCTCGGGGAGACCCAGGGGACCTCTGCCGGCGGCAAGGCCGAGGAGGGGAAGTCGCTGCGCGTGCCAGGCACCAACCCGTTCTTCCCCCTGCGCCACGAGCAGCAGGGCAACCGCCTGGCGGAGCTGCTCGACGCGCACCCGCTGCGGGTCTACCTGCTGAACACCGGGCGGGTCGGCGGCAAGGACGACGACGACCGCTCCAAGAAGATCCGCATCCCGCACTCCTCGGCGATCGTCAAGGGCATCGCCGAGGGCACCATCACCTGGGACGAGGACCCCGACTTCGGCTACCAGGTGGCCAGCGACGTCCGCGGCATCGACGACCCAGAGCTGCTGCAGCCCAGGCGCCTGTACCAGCGCCAGGGCCGCACGGACGAGTACGCCAGGCAGGTCGAGCGGCTCAAGGCGGAGCGCGCCGCCTACCTGGCCGGCTTCCCCGGGCTGGAGGAGGCCATCGTGAAGGCGGTCACCTGACCACACCCGGCGAGCCGGCAGCGCCGTCCCTCGCGGAGCTGGGCGAGTTCGGCCTGATCGAGCGGCTCACCGCCGGGCTCCCGGCGGCCGCCGGGGTCGAGGTCGGCGTGGGCGACGACGCCGCCGTGCTGCGCCCCACGCCGGGGCGGCGGCTGGTGGTCACCACCGACGTGGTGGTCGAGGGGCGGCACTTCTCGGCCGCGCTGTCAGACCCGGAGGACTGGGGCTGGAAGGCGGTCGCGGTCAACCTCTCCGACATCGCCGCCATGGGCGCCGAGGCGCGCTGGCTGGTGGTCGCCATGACGCTGCCGCCCGAGACCGGCACCGCGCTGCTCGACCGCGTCTACGCCGGCCTGCGCGAGGCCTGCCTGGCGTTCGCGGTCGGGCTGGCGGGTGGCGACACCTCCGCCGGGCCGGTCCTGTCGCTGGCGGTGACCGCCATCGGCGAGGCGGAGCGGGTGGTCACCCGCGCGGGTGCCCGTCCAGGCGACCGCCTCGTGGTGAGCTCCCCGCTCGGGGCCGCCGCCGCCGGCCTCGCCCTGCTCGGCCGCGACCAGCCGCGAGCGCGTGAGCTGCTGGGACGCTTCCCGGGCCTGGCGGCGGCCCACCGCCGCCCCCAGCCCCAGCTGGACGCCGGCCGCCGCCTGGCGGCGGCCGGCGCCAGCGCCATGCTCGACGTCTCCGACGGCCTCGCCGGCGACGCCCTGCACCTCGCCGAGGCCTCCGGCGTCGGCCTCGAGCTGGACGCCGCCGCCGTGCCGCTCGCCGCCGGCGTCGCCGAGGCCGCCGCCCTGCTCGGCCGCGACCCGCTCGACCTCGCCCTCGCCGGCGGTGAGGACTTCGCCATCGCCGCCGCCCTCCCCCCGGGCGCCCCGACGGAGGGCGCAGTGGTCTGCGGCCGCTTCATCGCCGACCCCAGCCGCCGCGTACGCCACGCCCCCGGCGGCGACCTCCCCCTCGCCGGCCTCGCCTACGACCACTTCCGCCGCTGAGCTTCTCGACCCGTCCGTCCGGCCGGCCTACGCCACCAGCGGCATGACCTCCTTGGCGAGCAGGGCCACCTGGTCGAGGTCGTCGAGGTCGAGCACCTGGAGGTAGGCGCGCTCGGCGCCGAGGTCGGCGAAGGCGCGCAGGCGCTCGGCGACCTCCTCGGGGGTGCCCGCGAAGGAGCTCTCGCGCAGCTCGCCCGGCTCGCGGCCGATGCTGGCGGCGCGCCGCGCGTACTCGGCCTCGTCGCGGCCGCAACAGACCGTGTGGGCGACCGAGAGGCGCAGGCTCGCCGGGTCGCGGCCGGCCTGCTCGCAGGCCTGGCGCACCCGCTGGTACTGCACCCCGGTGACGTCGGCGGGGACGAAGGCGACGTTGCACTCGTCGGCGTAGCGGGCGGCGAGGCGCGGGGTGCGGCGGCCGCCGATGCCGCCGACGATCACCGGCGGCCGCGGCCGTTGCACGGGCTTGGGCAACGCCGGGCAGTCGGCCAGGGTGTAGTGCCTGCCGGAGAACGAGAAGCGCTCGCCCTGCGGCGTGGTCCACATCCCGGTGACGATCGCGAGCTGCTCCTCCAGGCGCTCGAAGCGGTCGCCGAGCGGCGGGAACGGCACCCCGTAGGCGCCGTGCTCCTCGGCGAACCAGCCGGCGCCGAGGCCCAGCTCGACCCGGCCACCGCTCATCGCGTCGACTTGCGCCACCTGGACCGCGAGCATGCCGGGCAGGCGGAAGGTGGCCGAGGTGACCATCGTGCCGAGCCGGATGCGGCTGGTCTCGCGGGCCAGCCCGGCCAGGGTCACCCAGGAGTCGGTGGGGCCAGGCAGCCCGTCGCCCGGCCCGAAGCGCAGGAAATGGTCGGAGCGGAAGAAGGCACCGAAGCCGCCCTCCTCAGCCGCCCTGGCCATCCCCAGGAGCTGCTCGTAGCTCGCGCCCTGCTGCGGCTCGGTGAAGATGCGCAGCTCCATCTCCATGTACCTCCGTACGCTCGGCGTCGGGCAACTCTCTCACGGTCGTGGGGCGGTCGGCAGGGCCGCGCCCGCGGGCGGTGGCCGCGCTGCGGTAGCGTTGCTTGGAGGTCGTGGCCGCGCAGGCGGAAGGAGCGAGTAGTGGCGGAGGCGTTCTACCTGCCGAACGCCGACGGGTTCGAGCCGACCGAGCTGACCCGCGGTCCCTGGGACCCAGCCGCGCAGCACGCCGGCCCGCCGGCCGCGCTGATCGGCCGTGCGGTCGAGCTGGCCGGCCAGGAAGGGATGCGCACCACCCGGATCACCTTCGACATCCTGCGCCCGGTGCCGATCGCGCCGCTGCAGCTCGCCACCAGGGTGGTGCGCGGCGGCCGCCGCGTCGAGCTGGTCGAGGCCAGCCTGCGCGCCGGCGGCAACGAGGTGGTGCGGGCGGTCGCGCTGCGCCTGCGCCGCGCGGAGCTGACCCTGCCCGACGGCCTCGACGGCGGCGCGCCGCCACCGCCCGGCCCCGACCACGGCGAGCAGCGGCCGTTCTTCTCCACCGGAGCCCAGGTGGGCTACCACACGGCCATGGAGTGGCGCTTCCTCGCCGGGTCGTTCCTCGACCCGGGACCGGCGACGGTCTGGCTGCGCATGCGCCACCCGCTGCTGCCCGACGAGGCGCCGTCGCCGCTCACCCGGGTGCTGATCGCCGCCGACTCCGGCAACGGCGTCAGCACGGTGCTGGACTGGCGCCGCTTCCTGTTCGTCAACCCCGACCTCACCGTCCACCTCCACCGCGAGCCCGCCGGGGAGTGGGTCTGCCTCGACGCCCGCACCACCATCGACGCCGGCGGCAGCGGCCTGGCCGAGTCCACCATCCACGACCGCGACGGCCCGGTCGCCCGCGGCCTGCAGACCCTGTTCGTCGCCGAGCGCTGAACGGGAGCCCGAGCCCGCGCCTACCATGCTCGGGGCACGCTCTAGTCCGACGACCTCCAGGAGGCGCACACCTTGGCTGGCACCGCCGAGTTCGGCCTCACCGGCCTGGCCGTGATGGGCCAGAACCTCGCCCGCAACGTCGCCCGCCACGGCATCCCGATCGTGGTCCACAACCGCACCACCGCACGCACCGACGAGCTGCTCGCCAGCCACGGCGGGGAGGGACCGATCAGCGGCGCCGGCTCGGTCTCCGAGCTGGTCGGGGCGCTGGCCCGGCCGAGACGGGTGCTGATCATGGTCAAGGCAGGCCCCGCGGTCGACGCGGTGGTCGACCAGCTCGCCCCGCTGCTCGACCCGGGCGACGTGCTGGTCGACGGCGGCAACTCCTGGTTCGAGGACACCCGCAGGCGCGAGCGCGCCCTGGCCGAGCGGGGCCTGCACTTCGTCGGCGCGGGCATCTCCGGCGGCGAGGAAGGCGCGCTCAACGGGCCCAGCATCATGCCCGGCGGCTCCAAGGAGGGCTACGCGGCGGTCGAGGGGGTCCTGACCGCCATCGCGGCCAAGGTCGACGGGATCCCGTGCTGCACCCACGTCGGGCCCGACGGTGCCGGGCACTTCGTCAAGATGGTCCACAACGGCATCGAGTACGCCGACATGCAGCTCATCGCGGAGGCGTACGACCTGCTCGGCCAGGCCCTCGGGCTGCGCCCGGCAGAGCTGGCGGAGGTGTTCGCCAACTGGAACCAGGGCGACCTCGAGTCGTTCCTGATCGAGACGACCGCCAAGGTGCTCGCCAAGGTCGACCAGGCCAGCGGCCGGCCACTGGTCGACGTGATCCTGGACGAGGCCGAGCAGAAGGGCACCGGCCGCTGGACCGTCGCCTCGGCGCTCGAGCTCGGCGTGCCGGTGACCGGCATCACCGAAGCGGTGTTCGCGCGCATGCTCTCGGCACGCAAGGCCGACCGGGTGCTGGCCTCCGGCGTCCTGCGGGGCCCCGACCGAATCGCCACCACGGCAGGCGGCAAGCGCCTGGTCGAGGACGTGCGCGACGCCCTGTACGCCTCCAAGGTGGTCGCCTACGCGCAAGGCTTCGAGCAGATCGCCGCCGCCTCCGAAGCGTACGGCTGGACGGTCGACCCGGGCGCGATGGCAACCATCTGGCGCGGCGGCTGCATCATCAGGGCACGCTTCCTCGACCGCATCCGCGGGGCCTACGAGCGCGACCCCCACCTCCCCAACCTGCTGCTGGCCGACTACTTCACCGAGGCGGTCGGCGCCGCCCAGGGCGCCTGGCGGCGGGTGGTCGCCAGCGCGGTCGAGCTGGGCGTGCCCGTGCCGGCGTTCGCCTCCTCGCTCGCCTACTACGACGGCTACCGGCGCGAGCGCCTGCCCGCCAACCTGGTGCAGGGGCTGCGCGACTTCTTCGGAGCGCACACCTACCGCCGGGTCGACCGGGAGGGCAGCTTCCACACCCGCTGGTCGCAAGACGGCAGCGAGGTCGAAGCATAGGAAGCAGCGCCGATTGACAGGCCCACCGGTCCGGTGTGACGGTTCACGTACGCTCTGCCGATCCATCCCTATCGTGCCGGAACACGCCGGTCCTCAGACGGAGCCACGCCATGGCCATCACCCAGGAGCCACAGGTAACCAGCGGCGAGACCTTCACCTCCACCAGCCCGGCCACCGGCGAGGTGGTCGGCACCTTCGCCGTCGACGGTCCCGAAGAGGTGGGAGCGGCGGTCGAGCGCGCCCGGCAGGCGGCCACCTGGTGGGCCGGCCTGGGCGCCGACGGCAGGCGCCGCCGCCTCAAGGCATTCAAGGCCCTGATCGTGCAGCGCTCCGACGAGCTCTGCGAGCTGATCCACCAGGAGAACGGCAAGCCGCTGGTGGACGCGCTGGTGGAGGTGGTCCTGGTCGCCGACCACCTCGACTGGGCGGCCCGCCGCGCCGGCAAGGTGCTGGCCCGCCGCCGGGTCGAGACCACCCTGCTGGCCAAGAACCACGCGGCCTGGGTCGACTACCGGCCGCTCGGCGTCGTCGGAGTCATCGGCCCCTGGAACTAGCCACTTCGTGAAGGTTGCCGATCGGTAGCACGCCCGTGATGCGCACGTCCGGAGGGTTCCGGCGCCGTCCGCGGCGAACCCCCTCCCGCACGACCTGCACGCGGATGTCCAGCGCGTCGAACACTTCCCGCATCCGCTCTGGCGTCGGGTCGTCGAGTCGTTCACGCGCGACCTCGGCGAACCTCCACAGGTTCCGGACCAGCGCGGTGCGCTCGGCGTTGGCCCGTGCCCACGCGCGGGCCCGCTCTCGCATCTGCTCAAGCGCCTCGATGTCGCGGTTGATCTCGGCGAGGGCGTCGGTGACGGCCTCGGGTCCGGACGCGGCGGCGGCCAGCGCGAGGTTGGTGCGCTTGCGCTTGGCCTCGGCGAGGCGACGGTCGAGGCTGCCGATCTGGCTGGCCTCCGCGCGCAGCTCGCCGCCGCGCACGTCGAGGTACTTCTGTGCCAGCTTGAGCAGCCGGTCGGGGTCGGAGAGCACCTTGGACACCTCGGCCCAGACCGTCTCCTCCAGCCAGTCAGCGTCGATCCGTTGGCAGTAGCAGCGCTTGCCCGTGCCGTTGAACTTGGGGTCGTTGTAACGGCACTCGTAGCGGCGGTCGTTCCGGTGGCCGAAGTCGTTGCGGTAGATCCCGTTGAACGGCACGCCGCAGGCAGCGAAGATCCGGCCCGATAGCGGGTAGACCCGGAACGCGTGTCTGACCCTTGCGGTGGCGGCCAATGCCTTTCGAAGTTGGGCCATCCGCTCGGGCGTGATGATCTCGGGGCCGCGGATCGGGATCTCGCGGTCTGCCTTCCGAAGCACCCACTCCCCGGCGAGGTGCGTGCGCTTGAGGATCCAGCGCAAGCTGACGTTGTCCCAACGGTCACCGTGGCGTGGGGCGAAGCCGAGCGCGTTGAGCCTGGCGGCGGCCTTCCAGCAGGACAGCCCCTCGTCCACGACCAGTTCGACGGCCTTCCGGATCGTCGCCGCCTCAGCCTCATGGAGCACGACGATCTTGCGCTTGGGGTTGTCGGGCGCTGGAACGATCCGCCAGCCGAATGGCGCGGTGCCGACCGGCCAGTAGCCGGCTTCGGCGACGGCCAGGATGCCCCTCTGGGTGTTCTTCCGGATCTGGTCCCGCATCCAGTGGTTCTGCAGGTAGCTGAACATCCGCGCCAGCTCATCGGCGTTCGGGTTGTCGGCGTCGATGACCTCCACGCCGAGCTGGTGCAGCTCGTGCTCGAAGTTGAGGCTGTTGCGCAGGTCCCGGCTCAGCCGGGACAGGTCTCCCACCACGACAACGTCGACCAGGCCGGCGCGGCACATCTCGAACAGCCGGTCAAGGTCTGGACGGGATGCCTTGGCCCCGGAGACCCCACCGTCGAAGAAGTCCCCAACGTGCTCCCAGCCGTGCTGCCGGATGAGCGCTTCCGCGCGGGCGAGTTGGGTTTCCGGTGAGGTCCCTCCGAGCTGGTCGGAGCTGCTCACGCGCCGATAGGAGACCGCGCGGATAGAAGCCGCGCGGTCCTTGCCGGATGTGGCCATCGCCGGATGGGCTCCTTCCTGCCCGCCGTGTTCCTGGAGCCAGCACACGGCACCACGCAGACCTATGCGGCTCCGTCAGAACGTGACGGTGGTAGTCCTGTGACGCGGGTATGCGTTCCATGTCAGACCGAGTCCCGACGGTGCGCGGACTTACCTCCCTCGAGGTGGAATCAAACGTGCGTTCGAATCTTATCATGCACGGGTGCATAACCTAGAACGCTCGCGCGGAGCACCTTCACCAGCCAACTTGCCGGCTGCAGTTCGAGCAGCGCGGTAGCGCGAATCATTGGCGGCCTGCACGCTCGAAGCTGGGCATCGAGGTCATCGCGGCCTCGAGAGTTCCGGCCGCCGTCCGAGCGACGCCTTGCAGTTGGCAAGAACATTCATATCGCCTTGGCCTGCTGGATCGGTGGCGGGTCTGTGTGATGGCCGACGGTCGCTCTGGGCATGGCCTCCTTTCGCGCATTACGGGTATGGCGCTCACTACCGAGCTTGCTTTGCTCCTGTTCGGGGTCTTGCTCGAACAGGAGCCGCAACAGGCGCCGCAGGCGCGACTGGTCCTCGGGAACGAACCGCCAGATGACCATTGGCGGCCTGCTCGTGTGCGCCTCCGAAGATGGCGTGGGGCTCTGCAACGGCGCTCAACTCCTCGCTCGCTGGCTCCTCGCCGTCATGGGGCGCCACCGACCTACACAGGAGCCTCACAGGACGCCTGGCGGGGTGCGCTCACAGCTGCTGTGAGCGGCGGGCAAGGTGCGCTCACAGCCGCTGTGAGCGGCAGGCCCCGCGAGTCATTTCCAGCATCCGAGACTGCGGTCACGAAGGTGGAGCAAGAGCCTCTTGCCTACGCTGACCAGCAACTGTGAGCGATGCAGTGAGCCTGCGGTGCGCTGCTGTGAGCGAAGCTGTGAGTTCCTCTCCGTGCGTGGGCACGAGCTGAGTGTTGTTGCGCGGGCGCCGGATTGGAGAAGATTCCAATTCCTCCTCGATGCTAGGGAAGGCTCACATGCCCAACACCACCGCCCTCGACAGCGACATCGCCGATCTCCGCTCCGCGGCAAGGGTGTGGGTCACCACGCCGCTGGGGGAGAAGCGGCGGCTCCTCCACGACCTGCACCGCGCCACCGCGGATGTCGCCGCCGAGTGGGTGCGCTTGTCGTGTGAGGCCAAGGGCATCGCCCTGGACTCTCCGGCGGCGGTGGAGGAGTGGACGAGTGGGCCGTACGCGTTGCTGACCAACGCCGCCGCACTCACCCGGACTGTCGAACAACTCGAGGCCGGCACCAACCCGCTGGACCCTGTCAGGGCGCGAACGCTGCACAACGGCCAGGTTGCGCTGCGGGTCTTCCCCGCCGACGCGCGAGATCGGGTGCTGGTGGGCTACACCGGGGATGTGTGGCTGCGCCCTGGGATATCGCCGGACCAGGCGAGGGCTGGCGTGGCCCGCCGGCTGCGCGACACGAGCCTTCCTGGCGAGGTCGGCCTGGTACTGGGGGCGGGCAACATCAATTCGATCTCACCGTTGGACGGCCTGACCAAGCTGTACCAGGACAACGCCGTGGTGCTGATCAAGCTGAACCCGATCAACGCCTATCTCGAGCCCGTCTTCAATCGGGCTTTCGCTCCGTTCATCGAGCGCGGGTTCGTACGAATCACCACCGGCGGCGCGGACGTAGGGTCCTACCTCGCCAGCCACCCGGAGGTGGATACCGTCCACATCACTGGCAGCAGCGCCAGCCACGACGCGGTCGTCTTCGGCTCCGGCGAGGAAGGTGCTCGCCGCAAGGAGGCTCGCGAGCCCCTGCTCTCCAAGCCGATCACCAGTGAGTTGGGTGGCGTCGGCCCGGTGGTCGTGGTTCCCGGCCGGTGGAAGGATTCCATCCTGCGGCTGCAGGCCCAGAGCGTGGCCACCCAGCGGCTCCACAACTCCGGCTTCAACTGCATCGCCACCCAGATCGTGGTCCTGCCCCAGAACTGGCCGCAGGCCGGCCAGTTCATGGACTACCTCCGCCAGGCGATCCGCGAGGCTCCGGATCGCCGCGCGTACTACCCGGGTGCGGCCGACCGGCAACGTGGTGCCGTTGAGGCGCATCCCAAGGCTGAGCTTCTCGGGGGCGACCCCGACGTGCCACGGACGCTCTTGACCGATCTGCACTGCGACAACATGGATGAGCCCGCGTTCCGCACCGAGTATTTCGGTCCGATTCTGGGCGTTACCCAGGTCCCGGGCGGCACGCCGGCGGAGTTCTTGGACAACGCCGTTCAGTTCTGCAACGACCGTGTCGTTGGCGACCTGGGGGTTGGCCTAATCAGCTCCCCGCAGACGATCCGCGCACTAGGGTCAGTGTTCAATGAGGCGGTCACCCGGCTGCGCTACGGCACCGTGGCGATCAACTGCTGGGTCGGCCCCGTCTTCGCCATGCCCTGTGGTACCTGGGGAGCGTTCCCGGGTCACGACGTCTACGATGTGGGCAGCGGCACCGGCATCGTGCATAACGCGCTCCTGCTCGACCCGGAGCATGTCGAGCGCATGGTGGGTCGGGGCCCATTCCAACCTTGGCCCAAGCCGCCGTGGTTCGTGACCAACCGAACCGCTCACACCACCGGCGAGCAGATGACCAGGTTCGCCGCCGAGGAGTCCTTGACCAAGGCAATGCCCAAGGTGCTCGCGGCCCTCACATCATCGTTGCGCGGGTGATTCCGGGAGAATGTGCGCCACGAGGCGCGGGACGACCGTGTGGAGGTGAAAGGACTCCACCGCCGAGCCTGTCGCAGCAGGACGGCGAAGCTGGGGGCAGCCGCTTTCTGGAGGCCCGGGAAGCGGCGGGAGCAGCCCTGACAACGACAGGACGGGCCGGCACCACCAGACGGCTCGGGTCTGGCAAGCAAGACGGGAAGGTGCAACCACGAGTGAACCAGTGGTCGAACCCCCGCAAGAGAATCACCGGCTCCAACCTGGTGGATGCGGGCCGGGCTGCAGTGCGCGCCGACCGTGTATTTCGGCGGGAGGTGACTTCGAGCGGCGCCCTATTCTTGGCGCGGCCGGAGGCCACGGGGAAGGTCTGCGGCGTACCCGTGGCGATGCTGCCGGGGAAGAGCTGGGCACCGCCCCCGTCAAGCGGTCGTCTCGTGAACGTGGGAACCCTCCCGGGGCTGCCCTTCCTGCCGCGCGGCCGGCGCGGCGGCGGGCAGGCCGGCCGTCGGCTGTTGGCCCGGGGAGGGGACGGAGCCCCCGTAGTAGTCCGAGGGCGGGAAAGCCGCCTGCATGGCGAAGGGGGGCAGCGAGTCCGCAGGCTTGGAGCTGGCACGCCAGGAGACGTTGGTGAACACCGGCGCGCCGTGGCCGATGCTGTCTGCTGAGGAGGCGGAGGCGCGGGTACTGGGGATCCAGGCCAAGCTGCACCGATGGGCCATCGACGACCCGGAGCGGCGGTTCGGTGACCTGTTCAACCTTGTCTGTGACCCGGCGTTCCTGCTGGTTGGCTGGCGCCGGGTGCGTGGGAACAGGGGCGCACGCTCCGCCGGGGTGGACGGCCAGACGGCCTACTACGTCGAGCGGCTGCGTGGCGAGGCGGCGTTCCTCGCCAGCCTGCGGGCCGACCTGAAGGCTCGGAGGTTTGTGCCGCTGCCCGTGCGGGAGCGGATGATCCCCAAGCCCGGGACGCGCAAGCGGCGCCGGCTTGGCATCCCGACCGTCCGGGACCGCGTGGTCCAGGCCGCGCTGAAGCTGGTGCTCGAACCCGTCTTCGAGGCGGACTTCAAGCCGTGCTCGTACGGGTTCCGCCCTGGCCGACGCGCCCATGACGCGCTCGCCGAGGTCCACCACTTCGCCACCGCTCGCTACGAGTGGGTGGTGGAGGGCGACATCGAGGCGTGCTTCGACAACATCGACCACGCCGCGCTGCTTGGCCGGGTGCGCCGACGGGTCGGGGACAAGCGCGTGCTCGGGCTGGTCAAGGCGTTCTGCAAGGCCGGCATCCTCACCGAGGCCGGCCAGGTGCAGGAGGCGATCACCGGCACCCCGCAGGGAGGGATCCTGTCGCCGCTGCTTGCCAACGTCGCCCTGTCGGTCCTCGACGACCACTTCGCCGAGGCGTGGCAGCAGACGATGGGCACGCCGCAGCAGCGCAAGGTGCGCAAGCGCAAGGGACTGGCTCGCTACCGCCTGGTCCGCTACGCGGACGACTTCGTGGTGATGGTAGCCGGCACCCGCGCCGACGCCCAGGCGCTCAAGGCCGAAACGGCAGCGGTGCTCGCCCCGGTGGGCCTTGGCCTGTCGGAGGCAAAGACCAGGACCACCCACATCGACGAGGGCCTCGACTTTCTCGGTTACCGCATCAAGCGGCACCAAAAGCGGGGCACGGCCAAGCGGTTCGTCTACACCTACCCGTCCAAGAAGGCCCTTGGGGCCGTCACGGCGAAGGTGCGGACCATCAGCCGGCAGAACAGGAACCAACCGCTCGCGGTGCTGCTGCACCGGCTCAACCTGGCACTACGGGGCTGGTGCGCCTACTTCCGCTACGGGTGCTCGGCCCGGACCTTCCGCTACCTGGAGGAGTTCTCCTGGCGGCGGGCTACCAAGTGGCTCCGGCGCAAGCACCCCAACGCCACCTGGAAGCAACTCCGCCGCCGCTACCTGCCAGGCTGGCGGCCGACGGACGGCAGCGTGGTGCTGCTCAACCCCTCGAAGGTGACGGTCATCCGTTACCGCTACCGGGGCGCGAGCATCCCCACGCCGTGGACACCCAACGCAGCACCGGCAACGCGATAGCCCACCGGCATGGGCCCGTGGAGAGCCCGTTGCGTGGCAACACGCACGGCGGGTTCGGCGGGCGGGGACGGGAAGACCCACGGCCGAAAGGCCGCAGGGCGTCCCGTCCCCGACCCAACCAGGGGGTGGGTGCAGGGTCAGCGGCGCTGGCTGGGCGTACGGGTGAGCGCAGATAGGCCGGAGCAGGCCGGCAGTCCGTACCGTGGCGACCGTCGTAGTTGACCGAGCGGCATGACCCGCATGGAGTTTGTGCCTGTCCCGATCGGGATGGTGGTCGACCCGGAGGTGCCTTACGGCTTCAGCCTGCCGGCTTGTTTGCTTTGAGGGAGAAGGTCAGTGGCAGGCGGCCATGTAGCCCTGGCGGGAGCGTCCAGAGGGCAGGCCTGCCTTCGTCAGGAGCGAGGAACGGTAGCTGCCGCTCCACAGCGAACGGGAACTCGTGAAGAAACCTGAGGTGGAGCCCGGCCTGGACGATGGCCGTCACTATCTCGCCCATGCTGTGCACCCAGGAGTACTCCATGGGGTGCGCGACCTGGGCGGTGGAGTCGGTGTAGGAGCCGTGGACCGGCAGGGCCAGCGGCTCGCGCGACGGGAAGTAGGGGTAGTGGAAGCGTGGCTCGGTCACGCCCTCGGCGTCGTCGAGCGCTAGGGAGAAGGGGTGCATGTCGGCGAGGTAGAGGAAGCCTCCCGGGCGCAGGAAGTGGGCGACTACCTCGGCCCAGCGGGTCAGGTCAGGGAGCCATCGCAGCACGCCGAACGTGGTGAATACGATGTCGAAGTCGCTTCGAAGCACCGCTGGCAGGTGGAGCACTTCGGCGCAGATGAAGGTGGCGCCCAGGCCGGCCTCGGCCGCGAGGGCGCGGGCCAGCTCGATCGACCGTTTGGAGAAGTCGACTCCGGTGACGTGGGCGCCGCGCCACGCCCAGGTCAGTGTGTCAAGGCCGAAGTGGCACTGGAGGTGGAGCAGGTCCTTGCCGGCGACGTCGCCGACCTCGTCGGCCACGAACGACCACATCCGTCCGCGGCTGGCCTTCCACCCGTCGACGTCGTAGAAGGCCGAGCGGGCATTGATCGGCGTCCACTCGTCCCACAGCGCCCTGTTGGAAGCCGAGTACTTGTCCACAGCAGGCAGCATGACAGGCTGGGTCGAGGGGCTCCAGATGGCGCGGATGCCTGCGCCAGGGGGACACGGCACTCCGCTATGGAGGCTGCCGATGGCGGACCGAGCAGCCTCAGTCGGTGAGGGTGCACGGCGGACTCTCCGCTGCGGCGAGGCGGAGCCGTTCGGGTGTCGGTTGTGGCCGCCGTTCGATCCGTTGTCGTGCATACTAGTTTCGAGTAGTACGACCGTAGTGCGATCAATGTCCCCGAGAGGCAGACGATATGGACGCGCTTCAAGTCGTGAGTATGGTGAGCGGCGTCATATCCATTCTCGCCTTCGTTTTCGCGGTTTGGGTCTGGCTCAGGTCAGACATCAAGGTACGAGAGCTGACGGGAGTCGTGCAGACGGTCTTCGACATGTCTGGCAGCATCCTGTGGGAGATGCAAACGCAGGATGCTGAGGATACCGAGACTAGGTGGCCGGTGTCTTGTGCCTGATTCGTCCTTGACCTGCTGAGCTGGCAGACTCCGGGCGCCCTGTCGCCGGACCCGGAGGACTGTCGTGACCCTTGGCCGCCAGCTGCGCCGCCGTGACCTGCCCACCGCCGGTGCCCGCTGGTGTGAGGCGGCGCTGCCGGAGGGTTCGGTCTACCGGTTGCTGGCCCGCGAGCGGGCACGGCTGTTCCCGCCCGAGCTGTTCGCCGACCTGTTCCAGGCCACTGGGCGCCGCTCGGTGCCGCCGCCGATCCTGGCGGTGGTGACGGTCCTGCAGCGCCTGGAGGGCTTGAGCGACCGGGAGGCGGCCAAGGTCCGCGCCTTGCTGCGCCGCGACGACGACTACGCCGCGCCCGGCAAGCCGGCCTGCGACTGGACCGACCGGGCCGCGCGGGAGGCGCTGGTGGACGCGCTGGTCCGCGACGCCTACCGGGCCGGCTACGCCCTACGGGGCGAGCGGCTGGACCCACGGGTGGCCGAGGCCGCGGCGCTGTTGGCGACGGTGACCGGCCAGGACGTCGAGGAGACCGACGACGGCCGCTTCCGCATCTTCGCCGGCACCGCGCCCGACCGGGTCATCTCAGTCGTCGACCCCCAGGCCCGCCACGGCCACAAGACCGCCGCCCACGGCTTCGACGGCTACAAGGCGCACGTGGCGGTCGACCCCGACGCCGAGGTGATCTGTGCCGCCGAGGTCAGCGCGGCCACCAGCGGCGACGCCGCGGTCGCGCCGACGCTGCTGGGCGACCTGGCCCCAGGCGGGGGCGGCCAGGCCGCCCAGGCAGTGGTCTACGGCGACA
>WNGE01000588.1_pt1 | contig 47529 bp, 42 predicted proteins | sample 5400651 | NCBI WGS metagenome assembly WNGE01 (sample SAMN13153370, study PRJNA577476) | soil metagenome | isolation source: 60 cm soil or saprolite under grassland replicate 2 | place: USA:California | collected 2016-06-15 | reverse complement strand
GGGATGGGCACGGCATACTTCGCCGATCCCTATGGGCGGTACGCCCTTCTCGCGCCCGGCGGTCTACTGCCGGCCGGCGGGTGGATCCTCTGGCTGGCGCCGCGAGGTGGTGCGGTGGCGCTCACGAGTGTCGCACTGGCGCTGTTGCTGTTTCCCACTGGTCGGCTGCCGTCGCCTCGCTGGCGGCCGCTCCTGTGGCTAGTGTTAGGGTCGTCCGCGCTCTTCGCCCTGGCGGAGGCCGTGCAGCCCGGGCAGCTGACAAAGGGCGTTGCGTTCGACAATCCGCTGGGTATCCCCGACGCCGCCGAGTTCATTGCGTCGCTGCGGTCAGTGGCCGGTGCGGTCTTCGCCGCGGGTCTCGCGGCCGCGGGAGTCTCGCTGTTCGTTCGGTTGCGCCTTGCACATGGCATCGAGCGCCAGCAGCTCAAATGGATGGCTTCGACAGCCGCACTGCTGGCCGCTGCCTGGGGCGTGGGCATTACGCTCGAAACCGTCCGACCCCGCCCCCAGATCACAGACGTCTTTTTCTTTTCCGTAGTCCTCGCGCTTAACCTCATCCCCCTTGCAGCAGGGGTGGCCATCCTGCGCTACCGCCTGTACGACATCGACATCCTCATCCGCCGCACGCTCATCTACGGCGCGCTCACCGCGGGGCTGGGTCTGGCGTACTGGGCCACGGTGATCCTGCTGCAACAGGTGTTGCGACCGTTCCTGGAAGGATCGGAGTTGGCTGTCATCGGCAGCACGCTGGCAGTGGCCGCGCTGTTCAGCCCTGCTCGACGCGGCATTCAGAACCTCGTGGACCGTCGCTTTTACCGCCGCAAGTACGACTCGGCGCGGGCGTTGGAGGACTTCGGCGTGAGCCTGCGGCAGCAGATCGACCTCGACACCCTCCGTGCGGAGCTACTCGGCGTGGTGCAGCGGACGGTGCAGCCCGCGCGGCTCACCGTGTGGCTCCGCCCGCCCCAGGACCATCCATGATGAGCCACCGCTGGACCACCTGGCTCGCATGGTCAACGTGCGCGCTGTACGTGGCCGCCGTTCTGGTCAGCCATGGCCTCGCACTGATCGGTCTCGGTACGTGGTACTGGGAGGACGTTACTCAGGAGCTCGTTCAGTTCCTGTTCTCGTTCATCGGGGCATTAATCGCGGCGCGGCGGCCGCAAAACGCCGTCGGCTGGCTGCTGTGCGCCTTTGGCCTCGAAGGCGCGCTGTCGGAACTCGCCACTGAGTACGGCAAGTACGCGCTGTTCGCAGTGCCCGGCGCGTTGCCCGCCGGTGCGGTCGTTGCCTGGCTCCAGAGCTGGACGTGGGCTCTGTCGTTTTGCGTGATGGCGTTCGTGCTCTTGTTGTTTCCCAACGGCAAACTCCTGTCTCGCCGCTGGCGCCCCCTACCGTGGATCACCGCGCTTTCGACGGTGCTCCTGGCCGTCGGCATGGCATTGTCGCCTGGCCCTATCAAGAATCGCACTGTTTTCGAGTCCGTCCCCAATCCGTTTGGGTTGTCGGGAACGCCTGGTGACCTTATGGAGCCGCTCGTAGGAGCCTCGTTCGTGGTCCTCAACCTGAGCCTGCTCTCGGCCGCGGCAGGCATGGTCGTGCGGTTCCGCCGCGCTCGAGGGGTCGAGCGCCAGCAGATGAAGTGGTTTGCGGTTGCCGCGAGTCTGGTCGCCATCGCGTTCATCGTGAATTTCGTCTATCAGTTCGTTGATGAGCTCCGCCGTCTGCAGCAGGTCTCACTTTCCCTTGCATTCGCCTGCATGGCCCTGGCGATCGGGATCGCCATCCTCAAGCACCGGCTGTACGACATCGACCTGCTGATCAACCGCGCGGTTGTTTATGGCCTACTGAGCACGGGTCTGGGACTGGTCTACTGGGCGAGCGTGGTTTTGCTCCAACAGGTGCTGCGACCGGCCACTCAGGGCTCTGAGCTGGCTATCATCGCTTCCACCCTTGCCGTGGCGGCGCTCTTCAGCCCCGCCCGGCGGCGCACCCAGGACCTGGTCGACCATCGCTTCTATCGCCGCAAGTACGACGCCAAACAAGTCGTGCTGGACTTCAGCCACAAGCTACGAGAGGACATTGATCTCGACAGTCTGAGTTTGGAGCTGGTGGCGGTGGTGTCCCGCGCGATGCAGCTCGAGCAAGCGTCGCTGTGGTTGAGACCAGCGGCTCGCGCCGTCCGCGCTAGACCCTCGGATAGGGAATGATGAGCCGACGCGGCAGCGCCCGCCTGGCGTGGACCCTCTGGACGCTGTCCGTGCTGCTCATGGCTGCGGCGCGGCTGTTGGAGCACCTCAACCGAGGATGGCCGGTGCAGCCGGCATCTGGATTGGAGTGGTTCGCCGACGCCGCAACCCTGCTGTCGTGGTCATTCATCACTGCTGTGGGCGCGCTGGTCGCGGCGCGCCAGCCGTCCAACCCCATCGGCTGGTTGTTTTGCGCCGCGTCGTGCCTGCTCGGTTTAGGAGGTGCGGGCAGCTTCTCCGAGCAGTACGCGATTTATGGCCTGGTGACGAACGCTGGGGCGCTGCCTGCTGCGCTGGCGATCGCGTGGCTCGGGTCGGTTGCGCGAGCCGTGGGCTTCATCCCGCTCGTAACGTTTTTGCCACTGCTCTTTCCGACGGGCAGGCTGCCGTCGCCACGTTGGCGGCCCATTGCCTACTTCGGACTTGCCATGCTGGTGTTTGGCGGCCTCATCAATGGCTTCACTCCCGGCGCGCTAGTGGATAGCGACCCGCCCATTGGCAACCCGCTGGGCATTACCCAGCTCGCGCAAGCCTTCGACATCGCGGAGTTGATCGTAGCTCCTGTCGGGTACGCCCTGGTGCTGACGTGCGTCATATCCGTATTCGTGCGCTTCCGCCGGTCGAGGGCCGACGAGCGTCAGCAAATCAAGTGGTTTGCATTTGCCGCCGCGTGGATCGTCGTGGTGGCTGCAGTGGGCGGTGTGCTTGCCCTGATCCGCGTGCCATGGATCGATGTGGCCGCGTTCTGGCTGTACCCGTTGAGCGTGTTCCCCTTACCAATTGCCGTCGGGGTCGCCGTTCTCAAGTACCGCTTGTACGACATCGACCGGCTCATCAACCGCACCGTTGTCTACGGTGCGCTGACCGCCGGGCTGGCACTCGTGTACTGGGCGAGCGTGTTTTTACTCCAACAAGCCTTGCGTCCCATCACCCCGAGCGGTGACCTGGCCATCATTGGCTCGACCCTGGCGGTAGCTGCCCTGTTCCAGCCGTTGCGCGGTCAGATACAGGACGTCGTCGATCGCCGTTTCTACCGCGCCAGGTACCAGACGCAACACACTATCGAGGGCTTCAGCGCGACGTTGCGCCAGGAGATTGACCTGGACAGTCTCAACACGGAGCTGGTGGGGGTGGTGTCGCGGACGATGCAACCGACGCACGTGTCACTGTGGCTGCGCTCCACCGCGGGACGCAACCAGTGAGCGCGCATGCCGTCGATACCCGGCTACACGGCCGCTGGCTGCTGGTCGCCCGCGTCGGCTGGCTGGCCGTAGCGGGACTGACCATCAGCCTGGCGGCGGCGGGCTTAACGATCTCTGTGCAGCATGCGGAGCTAGTTGGCCCACCTGTTGTCGACAAGGCACTTGCGCGCGCGGGCATTCCTGGTGCCCTTGCAGTGAGCAGCATCCTGATTCCACTGATGCTCGCATTCGGCGGCGCTGCGCTCGTCATCTTCTGGCGCAGGTCCGACGACTGGATGGCGATGCTGTTCGCGCTGATGCTGCTTACCTTCGGGGCGACTATCACCCGCTCGCTGTATGTCCTCGAGCTGGTTTACCCGGCGACGGCGATACCGGTGCATGTGGTCTGGGGGTTTGGCCTGTATTTGTGGATCCCCGTCCTGTTCCTCTTTCCCACTGGACGCTTCGTCCCGCCTTGGACGTGGCTCCTCGCGCTGGCGTGTTTGCCGCCGCTGACGGTGCTGCTGGCGCCTAACTTCGGCGAGCTCGTTCATTACTTTCCCGACCTTCCGCCGGATGGGTCGGTATGGCGTTGGTGGATAGTTCTCCCGTGCATCGTGGTGCCTGGCGGCGTCGGAGCATTCGCCCAGATCTTCAGATATCGACGCGTTTCCAGCCCAGTGGAGCGGCAGCAAACCAAGTGGGTGGTCTTCAGCTTTAGTGGCGCCTTCCTGATAGGCTGCTTCGCGTTCGGGATTCCGAGCCTCATCTGGGAGCCTGACGAGTGGTATGGGTGGATGATGATGGCGACAACGATCCCGCTGAGTTTCATCCCCATCACCACCGCCATGGCGGTGCTGCGGTATCGACTGTGGGATGTCGATCCGCTCATTAATCGTGCGCTGGTGTACGGCCTGCTCACCGCGGGCCTGGGCCTCGCCTACTGGGGCGGCATGGTCCTGTTCCAACAGCTCCTGCGCTCTATCACGCAGGGCTCCGAAGTGGGCGTGATCGGGTCCACATTGCTTGTCACTGCGCTGTTTCTGCCAGCCCGCGACCGCATCCAGCGCTTCGTGGACCGGCGTTTCTACCGCCAGAAGTACAACGCGCAGCGGACGCTGGCGAGCTTTGGCGCGACCGTCCGCAACGAGGTCGGGCTGGACAATCTTGCTGTGCGACTGGTGGATGTAGCGCGCGAAACCGTCCAACCCACGCAAGCTTTTCTGTGGCTGCGTGCGACACACAACCAAATACCGGAATCAGCAGCGGGTCACCCGCGCCGTAACGTTGCCGGCACGGTCGGGGAGTAGAACGGAGGCGAGATGAACAGCATCGCACAGGGCTGGCGGCGGGTTCTCGGGCGTGGGCGGCCTGCGACTGAGCCATTGGACGTGCGCGCGCTAGCATCAGCCCAGCGGGTCGAGACACCACTGATCGATATCGCCCCGAACGATCCGCTTGTGGCGTACTTCCAGGGCGCGGCCGGCGCCGTTGACCTCGAGACACTCGAGTTGGATTCCCCCGCCCGTGCCGCGCTGCGCGCCGCTGGCATCAAGCTGGTCGTGCCGCTCGTGAGTCAAGGCGAGCTCATTGGCTTGCTCAACCTGGGTCCGCGGCTCAGCGACCAGGACTACTCCACCGATGACCGCAAACTCCTCGAAAACCTCGCCGCGCAAGCCGCCCCAGCCGTGCGGGTGGCGCAGCTCGTTCGGGAACAAGAAGCGGAAGCCCGCACCCGCGAGCGATTGCAGCAGGAGCTGCAGGTTGCCAGACTGATTCAGCAGCACTTCTTGCCTCGCGATGTGCCTCATCTGCCGGGGTGGGAGGTGGCAGCGCACTACGAGCCTGCGCGCGCGGTGGGCGGCGATTTCTACGACTTCATCGACCTACCGTCCGGTCAGCTTGGTGTGGTGATCGGTGACGTCACTGATAAAGGCGTACCTGCCGCCCTGGTGATGTCCGCGACACGTACGCTACTCCGCGCCTCGGCGCAGCGTCTGGTCGCACCCGGCCAGGTCCTGGAGCGCGTCAATGACGTCCTGGTTGACGACATCCCACCCAACATGTTCGTGACCTGCCTGTACGCCGTGCTCGAGCTCGCCACAGGTCGCCTCCGCTACGCCAATGCGGGCCACAACCTGCCCTACCTGGGGACGGCGCACGACGTGCTGGAGCTACGTGCGCGGGGAATGCCCCTGGGGCTGATGGCCGGCATGAAGTATGAGGAGTGCGAGGCGACGCTCCAGCCCGGTGACCACGTCCTGCTCCACACGGATGGACTGGCGGAGGCGCATAACGCCGCGCGCGAGATGTTCGGCTTCCCTCGTTTGAAGGACTTGTTCGGAAAACACGGTGGTGGATCCGAATTGATCCCTCGCTTGCTTGCCGATCTGGAGGGTTTCACCGGCAGCGACTGGGAGCAAGAGGACGACGTCACGCTGGTCACTGTTCGCAGGTCCAGCTCGACTGCCACATCACTGAACGGCAGCGGTGGCGGTGAGCGCGTGCTGGTCGAATTCAGCCTGCCGAGTGAGCCGGGCAATGAGCGCCTCGCGATCGATCGCGTCGTGCAAGCCGTGCACGACCTTCCGCTGTCGGTGCGCCGGCTGGAGCGGCTGAAGACCGCCGTCGGTGAGGCGACCATGAACGCCATCGAGCACGGTAACCAGAACCGAGCCGAGCTGCTGGTGCAGGTCCAAATTCGCGCCCACGGCGACGACCTGCATGTGGACATCACTGACCAGGGCGGATTCCGGCCGATACCGGATGCCGAAACGCCGGACCTGGAGGCGAAGTTGGCGGGCACCCAGAGAGCCCGCGGCTGGGGGCTCTTCCTCATCAAGAACATGGTGGATGAGATGAAGATCACTGGCGATGACGCCCATCACACCATTCATCTCACATTCCACCTGGAGGAGAAAGGAGCCGCGGATGCAACTGCAGCACTTTGATGCCCGCGTGCGGCAGCAGACGGGTATTGCCGTCATCGACCTGCGCGGTGAAATCAATGGTCTCGCCGAGGAGGCACTGGACCGCGCCTACATCGAAGCAACGGACAGCGACCCGCGGCGGATCCTGCTCAATTTCACTGGTGCCACCTATATCAACAGCACCGGCCTCGCGTTGCTGGTGGGAGTGCTCGCGCGCGCCCGCAAACAACATCGAACCGTTGTCGCCTGTGGCTTGAGCGATCACTATCGCGAAATCTTCGAAATCACCCGCTTGGCCGATTTCATGAGCATCGTTGCCGATGAGGCGAGCGCTGCGATGGCGCCCGCGGTCGGCCCCTGAGCCCGAAGGCGCCCGCGCACAGAAGGAAGAGAGGCCCTCAATGACTACGCCCACGCAAACCATGGACGTGCGTCGAATAAGCCCAGCGGCGAGCATCGTGGATGTCAGGGGCGATATCACGGCGGGCAGTGAGTCGGCACTGATGGATGCGTACAACCGCGCCAGTGGTGACACGACCCGCGCTGTCCTCCTGAACTTCGACGCATTGGAGTACATGAATAGCGGTGGGATTGGCTTGCTCGTGACACTGCTGGTGCGTGCAAACCGCCAGAAGCAGCGACTGCTAGCGTTCGGACTGAGCGAGCATTACCGGCAGATCCTCGAATTGACGCGGCTCGACGAAGCGATTGGCGTGCACGCCGACGAGGCAGCCGCGCTCGCCGCGGTCGGCGTGGCCTGAGAGAATGGGGGAGCACACCATGGCCACGGACTCAACAGACAAGCCGCGGGTGGAGAGTCAAGTCGCGGTTGGTCGCGACGACTCGTTCTGGGCAAAGCCAGTTGGAAAGCTCAGTGTCGCTGGTGTGCCCCTGGGTGCAGTCAACCTTAATGTGGCGGGGCGCCGACCAGTTGGACCCATTCAGGGGTTCGGTCAGATGTGGCAGAAGACCTTCAGTGTGCGGCTGGTTGACGCGGGTGTCTCGCCCAGTGAGGCCATACACGCCTGGAAGGAGCACTTCTCACTCTTCTGGCCGCGCGGCTCCAGCTTCTACGCGCCGCTGGCCGGGATTGCACCCGGTGAAGTGGGACTGTTGACGCTTTCGCCGCTACCTGGCCCGGTCCGGCTGTCAAGCGGCGTGCTGGTGATTTACGCGGACGATGTGTCGTTCACCTTCATGACACCCGAGGGTCATGTACTGGCAGCGTGGATCACGTTCAGCGCGTTCGAGGAGGACGGCGTGACGGTCGTGCAGGCGCAGGCGCTTGAGCGCGCGAACGACCCTGTGTATGAGTTGGGTGCCGCACTGGGCGGCCATCGCATGAACAAAGTGTTCTGGGAGCAGACACTGCGCAATCTGGCCGCGCATTTCGGGGTCGACGAGCCGGTACAGACGCAAGTTGTGTGCGTCGATCCGCGCCGTCAATGGTCAAGAGCTGGAAACATCTGGCACAACGCAGGGATTCGTTCCGGTCTGTACGCTGCCGGCGCGCCGCTGCGCTGGATCGCTACACCGTTCCGTCACAACACGTCGCGTTAGAGAGACCACGACATCAGGACCACGCCTACCGCGTGGTCCGGCCGAAGCATATGCCTCGCTTCTAGAGAGGACGAAGCTTGTCTGCTTCGGCGACTTCCTCGGGGGTGGCGAGCTCGGCGGGAGCGATGCGCAGTGCATCGGCAAGCGCGCGCACGGTGCGCGTCGATGGTTTTGCGCGGGCGGCCTCCAGCCGCGAGATGGTGAGGGTATGCAGGCCCGATTGACGGGCCAGTTCGGCTTGCGACAGGAATTGGGCCAGACGTAGGCGTCGAAGGTTGTGGGGGAAGGGCATGCTGCCTCGGCTCCGCCGGAGCGGCTATATCATGATGTTAATTTGATGTTGCTACAAGACTAGCACAATGTTAGTATGAAGCTGAACTTCTCAGTCGACCCGGACGCCGTTCCTCTGAACCAGTCGCGGAGTCACCTGCCGCATCGATTGAGCTGTTGTGGCGTTGCCGCACGCTCGCCCAGAAAGGCAGTTCTCTGCAGACACATTCCGAGGTCGGCGCGACCCCACTCTATTTGCGCGCCAGCCTTCCCGCGGTCCTGCCGACCTCCGTTACGGACCGCCGCGTATCGACCGCCCACGACCCGTACGAGCAACTCATAGGTGCCGAAATCAGCTTCGGCACCACGCTCATTGGTCATGTTGAAGGGCTTGTGCGCGATCCGCTCTCGCACCGAGTACGCAAGCTGATCACAACCTACGGGCTGCCAGCGCGCCGCGTCGCGGTGCCGATGGAATGGGTCGCCAGTCGCTCCACGTCGCGCCTGGTGCTCGGCGTCGGCACACGCTCGCTCGACGATCTTGCCGATCGGGTGCTGGCGTGAGCGCGGGTGCGCTCGGGCTCGACGGCGATCAACTCACCGGTGCTGAGATTCTGAAACGTGCGTTGCAAGAGCCGCTGCGCCAGCTCGTCGCCAACGCGGGCCTCGAGGGCAGCGTCGTGATCGAACGCTTGAGGCGTGAGAAACGCACCAACTGGGGCTTCGATGTCATGTCCGAGAGCTATGTCGACTTGATCAAGGCGGGCATCATCGATCCGGCCAAGGTCACCCGCAGCGCGCTAGAAAACGCTGCCAGTGTTGCGGGCATGATCCTCAGCACCGAAGCACTGGTCACCGATCTGCCTGAGGGGCAAACCGTCGCCGCGGCGTCGGGCGCTCAGGGAATGTACGACTAACAAAGGAGTAGGCACATGTTCAAATTCTTGAGTCGATCTTCTGACCGACGCTCTGCAAGCATCCGGCAGGCCCTGGTGGAGGCCGGCCTAACGACCGCGGCTGATCCGACGAAGGTCACCGTCGTCGAAAGCAAGGGCAATTATTCTGGTCGCCCAGTGAGGTACTTCAGTGCCTTCGAACCAGGGCACGAGGAGCTCCTGTTGCGCTCGGGGTTCGTGGAGCGCGAAGGCGGGGTGGTGGTCAACCGTCGGCCCTGAGGCAGAGCGGGCCCTGCGGGGCTAGCAGGGGTCGATACAGAGGTGGTAGGCGGGCGCAAAGAGAGGCCCGCCTCACCATTAACTACGCGTGCGCGGCGGAGGGATTCTCGATGGGCACCCCGATCGAAATACTGTCACAGGCGATCACACTTCAGCGCTCGGCGTTTGTGGCGTCCAGGTCGCGGAAGCTGAGATATTGTCAATAGTTGTGGACCGGGCCGGAGTGGGGGTCACGCGGCGTACCGCTGGTCTTCGTGCTCAAGGATGAGACCATCCACAAAGGTCGCCCCAGCGCGAACGAGCGCGACCAGGTGGGGTGCGTTGACGCTGCGCCAGCGTGCCTGGGCTGCATCCAGCAGTTTGTAAGCCATCGCCAAACCAGCCGCGCGGCTACCAGAACCTTTGGTCTTGTTGGTCCGCAGCCTCACCGTGGCAAAGGTCGACTCGATGACGTTGGTCGTCCGCAGGTGGGTCCAATGCTCGGCCGGAGAATCGAAGTGCGCCAGCAACGCGGCGCGGTCCTTGAGGATCTTGTCGACGGCTTTCGGGTACTTGGGGCCATAGGCCGCCTCGAACTGGACGATCGCCAGGTCGGCGGCTTCCTTGTTCTCGGCGTTCATAATCGTGTGCAGGGCCGCCTTGACCTTCGGCTGCAGGCTGGTCGGCACCGCGTCAAGCACATTGGCGATCTTGTGCACCCAGCAGCGCTGTTCACGGCTGTCGGGGAACACTTCGCGCAACGCGCCCCAGAAGCCGAGGGCGCCGTCGCCGATGACCAGCACGGGCGCGCGCATGCCGCGCCGCTTCAGATCGCGCAGCAGCTCGGAGCACGATTCGGTTGATTCGCGATAGCCATCGCTGACCGCGACCAGCTCCTTGTGCCCCTCGGCCCGGACGCCGACCAGCACCAGGCAGCACAGGCGGTCCTGCTCCAAGCGGATGTTGAAGTGCACGCCGTCAGCCCACAGGTACACGTAGTCGACCTGGCTCAGGTCGCGTTGTTGGAAGGCGGTCAGCTCGGCACCCTACTCGCGCGTCAGCCGCTGGATGGTCGAAGCGCTCAAACCGGCCTCGCTGCCGAAGAACTCGGCCAGTGCCGGCTCAAAGTCCTTCGTCGAGATGCCGCGCAGGTACAGCACGGGCAGGACTTCGGTGACCTTGGGTGAGCGGCGCGCCCACGGCGGCAGAATGGCGCTGGTGAAGCGCTGCCCGTCACGCCGATTGTGGACGCGCGGCGCCTGGATCTCCAGCTCGCCGGCCGCCGTGGTCACTTTCCGCGGCTCAGCCACGCCATTCCGCACGACCAAGGCATGGCCAGCTTCGTCGCGGTGGTCGGCGTGCTGCGCAACGTACTCATCCACCTCGGATCTCAGCGCCGCCAACCGCATCCGCCGGGCACCCTCGGCGCACCAGGGCATCCAGATCAAGCTTGAGCGCGTCCTGTTCGGTCTGCTCCGAAGCGACTATTCTCAACATTGCGGCGTACCTCTCCCTGGACGGCCTTCGGCCGTCCGTGGTCTTCGACAACCAGGAGGGTACGCCGCGCTCCTCACCCGCAGGCCGGTCCACAACTTCGGGTTATAGCTCCCGTGCCTGGGTGCGCCAGCTCTACAAGCTACACCTTGCGAGCTTCGGCCACGACTGGCACGCCCAGGTCCGACTAGCTCAGTAGGAAGCTCGGGCTCACAGACCGGGAACGACTCTCCCTCATCGTTCCTGGGGCTCCACCGCCGCTATCAATGGGGATGATTGAAGGTCTTCGCAAAGGTCAGTCGACTCTGGTCGTGTCACTCGATCCTCAATGTGACGAGCACCGCGTTTCGACTAGCCCTGAAGCGCTCTGGGAGTGTCGACACGGCGCGAGCGAGGAACCTGGCTCGCGCCGAGGCTTCTTTCTCAGTGTTCCGCCCTTGGGCCTTCCACGCCAGCCGCGATCGGGCCCAACGGTGCCCGATCGCCGGGCCCTTGCCTTGCATCGCGATTTACGGCGTACTATCTGCCTCCATTTTACGCAATCGTTACAAATCTAGTCGGAAGCGCGGCGTGGAGGAGCGCGGGATGCAAGCTGTAGGCCGGCGTCGAAGGTGGCGCCTTTCTGGAGGGTGTTACCACGGTCCCCAACACGCCTTCTATAGCCCATGGGCGGACAAGATCCTGACCCCGGCGGAGACGCAAAATCTGCTGTACACGTTCCGCGCCCAGGGCACGGTGCAATCGTGGAACCTCGGCATCACGCCACCCGAGGAGGTGCGTGTCATCCCGGCGAACGAAAACCTCTTTGTCGTGGACTTCACCAATCGCCTGGTCTGGGGAAGCCGGTGCGGACCAGTTCGCGAGCATCGTCGGGGACACCGTAATTCCGGAGGAGACCGCATCAGGTAGCCTGTCGCAGTTTCACTGGAACGCGGCAACCAGCAGCTTCCAGACGTTCGCACAGGCAGGGCAATGAGAGCGAATCACGTTTGCCCCGGCCGACATCAACCCCGATCACGTCCACACTAGTCACGGAAGGAGAACCACTCCTGAGACTGAGCTGATCTCGCTATCGACAAGTTCGTCGCTGTGGGGGCTCCGAAGCTGCTACGCCCAACGTTACCCCCACAGCCTAGCACCCAAAGGAGCACCCTTTGTTCGTGCACGTCCAATCTATCACGCGCACACCGCTGCTAGTCGTCGCCGGCCTGGTCGCGCTCACCGTCCTTGCCCCGTCCGCGGCCGCGCAGACACGCACGCCTGTACCAACGAAATCGGGGCTCGTGCGCCTGAGCACGCTCCCGCCGAATATTCAGCTCCTGCTCAAGGCGGCGTTGCAGCCGAAGAAACCGGTAACGCCCAGTCCTGCCAGTGCGCGGCACATGACCGACGCGCAGTTCGCCGCAGCGGTTAAGACCATCCCGCCACAGAAGACACCCGAGCCACAGGTGCTGGTGCTCAAGCTGAAGAGTGCTCCACGCGCGGAAACCGAGGACACAGCTGTAGCCGAAGACGAGCCGATGCTGGAGATGGCTCAGCAAGGCCCCAACGTCAACTGTTTCGTGGCGCTCACGTACGACCCGAATACAGTGCCCGGCCAGATCAGCGGCACCAGCACGGTTCTGTGTTTCCGCGATGTCGCCGTTACCCAACGACAGACCATGCCAGCGATGGACGTAGGCCTCCAGCTGGTCAATCTGGACTCTGGTCAGGCCGAGACGAGTACAGTGTCCTGCGCGAACTGCTCCCAGGCCGAGGCGGAGATTTCGACCGGTGTCGCGGCTGTCCCGTTCGACCTGGTCACCCTGGACAGTCGGTGGTATCTCACCGCACCGTCGGGGCTGATCTTCGAGACCGACCAGCAGCAGGCCAACTGTGGGTTCAGCGAAGATCGCCGACAGGCACTCTGCGGCTTCGTCGGGAATGTCTCGTATATCAACCAGCAGCAGCAGCAGGACCCGCCAGTGTGCAATGGGGTCCTGCAGATGTTCGCAATTCGCGATCCGCAGAGCACCAGTTTCGCCTACATCAACTCGATAATCCACCTGAACGCGAGCGAGACCCGCACGATGACCGCGGCAGAGCAGCGGACCGTCATCTACAACACGGGCGCCAGGTCATACGTTCAACCGCCGAACGTGCAGCCGGTCTCGATCGAGGCCGATGGCCGCAGTGGCTTCCTGGTTGTTCACCTCTTCGTCGGCTCTACTGACGTCAGCGTCGGTGTCACCGTCAGGGTCACCCTCGACGACGGGAGCGAGTGTCTCCTCGATGCAATCGCGCCTATGACGGCGATCGGGGCGACCGGAACTCCGCCGCCGCTCACGTTCACGTTTGACTCTTTGCCGCACCCGACGCCGGACGCCACGCTCAACGGTCAGTTCCCGAGCGGCATGATCGACTGGGGTACCGGCAATTGGTGGCTTGCCGCGCCGTGGCTCGACTTCACCACTCGGAGCGTTAGCTTCAATGGCCCGAGTATCACACAGGCTAACGTGACGTTCGTCACGGCGGTCGTACCACTGGAGCTGGACGTGCTCAACGGCACACAGACAGACAGCACTTTCAGCTTGTCGTGCGGCAGCAACCCGGCGCGTACCTGGACGATCGGTTGGGGCGACATCATTCACCTGACCACCGGCTGGACGGCGAGGTGCACGACGATGACTATCTCCAGCAGCAACGGCTGGGACACTAACTTCGACAACCTCAAGATTCAGTCGTGACGTTCTGAGTCAGCAACAGCACCGCGGACACCAGGCCGTACACCTCTTCCTCGGTGTACGGCCTGTGGTTCTCGATCTTGCGGAGCATGTCCAGCGCCTGCTGTCGGAGCCGCGGCTTCCACTGCTCTCGCAGCGCCCACTGCTCCGACAGGTTCCGCGCCAAGGCTTCGTCATACGACTGGTGCAGGCCCAGTTCGGCCCACGCCTGCTCGACCTTTCGCTTCACGGATTCGGGGGTGTCCATCTTGAGGTTCTCCTTGGGTCTCAGCGTTCTCACCGTGAGCACGACTTGGGCGATGGGCAGTTGAGGCAGCAGATGCTGGATAACTTCCGCTCGCACAGGCTGTTGGCCAGTTTCTGCCACAGCAACTCCCCAGCTTGCAAGTCGCTGCGCAAACATTAGTGTTTTTGACAGGGCCGGGGTGCTGGCGTTGGGAACCAAACGGCTTGGCCAGGCCTGGCTCAGGGGGTTGGCAGTAAGACAAGTCCGTACCGCGGCCGCACCACAGAGAGGAGACGGCTATCAATCGCTTCCTGCGCGCCGACCGACCAATCAGCTTCGCCGGCTCGACCAAACAGCGCTACGCCAATCGCGCGCTGCGACGGGTCATGGCTCACGCGGTAGCGGATCCCCTGGAAGCCGGCAGCGTGAAAAGCCTGAGCCCAGGCGCGAGTGCTACGACGGTCGGGTTCTTCGATGGCGCTAATTCCCGCGGTGATCCCAAACGCGCGGGCGCGCGCGTGTCCAGCATTGGCCAGGATCATGGTGTGTGGCACATGCAACGTGGATAGTGCCCGTCGCGCGACCTCGGCTGGGTCGATCAGGCGGCCTTGCCGTCCGAGAGTTTCCAGGAACGCACCCTCTGGCGCGAGCGCGAGGACGCCCGCCTGACCATCAATTACAGCTTCGCTCAGCCCCGATCCTGTATGGCAAGATTTTCGATGGGCACCCCGATGGCCGAGCCGTACTCCGTCCACGAGCCGTCGTAGTTGCGGACCTTCGGGAAGCCGAGCAGCTCCTTGAGCACGAACCACGTGTGCGAGGAGCGCTCGCCGATGCGGCAGTAGGTAATCACGTCACGGTCGGAGGTGATGCCCTTGCCGCCGTACAGCGTCATGAGATCGTCGAAGCTCTTGAAGGTGCCGTCTTCGTTGGCGGCCTGGGCCCACGGGATGCTCTGCGCGCCCGGTACGTGGCCGGCCCGTTGGGCTGTTTCGGTCATGCCGGGTGGTGCGATGACCTCGCCGTTGAACTCGGCGGGTGAGCGCACGTCGACGAGCGCGTTGCCGTTGGGCGCCTCGACCGTGTGCAGCACATCGCGCATATAGGCGCGGAAGCTGAGATCCGGCGTCGGAACCGGGTAACTGGTCGGCGTGACCTGCCGCACCTCTTCGGTGAGCGCTCGATTCTCGAGCTCCCACTTCTTGCGGCCGCCGTTCATGAGCGCCGCGTGCTGGTGGCCATACATCCGCGCGATCCAGTAGGCGAACGCGGCGAACCAGTTGTTGTTGTCGCCATAGAACACGAGCATCGTTTTGGGCGTGACGCCCGCCGCCGAGAGCAGGTGGGCGAAGGCTTCGGGCGAGATGATGTCACGGCGGATGCGGTCGCCGAGCTGACTCTGCCAGTTGACGCCGACCGCGCAGCAGATGTGGCCGCGCTCGTACGCAGCGGTATCGACATCTACTTCGAGCAGGCGTACTTCGGGATCTTCGAGGTGCTCAGCGACCCAATCGGTCGAGACCAGCGCTGCGGGGTTGGCGTACATCGCGTGCTCCTCAGTGAGACGAGATGCCGCCCAACCTACGGCTACGGAGCGCCGCGGGCATCCGAGAAACTACTCGGTCTGAGTACTTAATTTCGCTGCGTGCTCTAGTGCGCGGTCGTCGGCGTCGAAGCCCGGGTCAGGCTCGGTGGGTGGGTTGGCCAGGTGCCACGCCACTGACTTCCGCAGGCCCGCGAGCGGGTCGCCGGGCTGCCAGCCGAGCAGCGCGCGTGCTTTGCTGGCATCGGCTTGCAGATGCTGGGCGACGCGGCCGGTGGAGCTCAGATCCTCCGGCAAGACGTCATCCGGGACACGCACGAGCTCGGCTTCGAAACCCGCGACGTGCAGGATTTGCTCGGCCCACAGCCGCATGGATGCGGTCTGGGTCTCGGCGATGTTGAACACTTCGCCGACTGCCTTTGGCTGCTCCAGCGACAGCTGGATGGCGTCCGCTACGAAGCCCACGTAACAGCGGCACGTGAGCCACGTCCCGGAACCGAAGGGAACGCGGTGTCTGTTGTTGCGGACGCGCCTCAGAATAAATTCCTCGCGCCGCTGGCGGTCATGGGCGCCGTGGACCATCGGCAGCCGCAGGATGGTGGCTTTGCGCGCGCGATACGCGTCCTCGACGTCCAGCTTCTCGTAGTCCTCGAGTCCTCGGCCCTGCCCTTTGTAGGGGTAGCGCTGGTCCCGCACCGGTGAGCTTTCGGTGATCGGCACGGGATCGGTGTCGCGGCCGGCCATGAGCGAGCTATACGCCCGATACACGTCGATGCTCGAGAGCACCACGACCCGAGCTTGTTCTGGCAGTGCTTGCAACGCCAGATCGACATCGGTCCGCGTGAGCGGAATCGAGTCCAGCACCGCGTCTGGCTGGAAGTCCGCAAGTTGCTGACGGGCTCCTGGGAGCTCAGTGCGCGGGACGTGGAGGTGCCGCACGTTCGCCAGCTCGGGCGGCTCGGTCTCACCACGGTGCACGACCATGACCTCGTGCCCCGACTGCGCGAGCCGTTCGACGGCGGCACGCCCGATGAACCGCGTCCCGCCCAGGACTGCTACGCGCATGCCAGTAGCGCTCGCAACCGTTCTAACGATTCCCGCAGGTTGTCTTCGCCGGTGCGCTCGATTGCCTGGTCCAGCGTGAGCCATTCGAGCTGCGCTTTCTTGGACTCCGCTCGGATGTGCTCGGGCATGTGCGTCGCAAGCGCGAAGCGGACGTCGGCGTGCTCGTGGGCGGGCTCGTCGCGGCCTGGCGGGACGGGCACTACTGCTACGTGGATCGGCTCTGGCGTCATGGCTTGCGGCCATGCCATTAGATCGGTGAGGCCGGTTTCTTCGTGGGCCTCGCGGAGCGCAACCGCGTACGGATCGGTTTCGCCGGGGTCAGCGTGCCCGCCGACTTGCAGCCACGCTTGTTGCCGTTCATGCCACCGCAGCAGGACCCTTCTGGTCGGGGGATGGACCACGATGGCCGAGCCCGTCACGTGCAGTGGCAACGCACGGCTCCATGGGTCGCCGGCCGCGACCAGCGCGCGAATTCGCTCGACATCGGCTGCCTCCTGCGGCGTCCGTGCGGCGTACGCCTCGAGCACCTCGCTCAGGGTAACGGGCCATCCACTCCGCGCTGCGCGCTACGGGACGCGTCGCTCCGCTCGGCCGACCGGGAGATAAATTTCCCCCAGGGGGTGCGGGGGCTGATGGGATTACTTCCGTCACGGGGCAGATTGACTTTCGCCTGGCCAGGCTCTAAGGTGTCCGACAGTATCCCCACTGGGAGGTCTGATGGCTTGCTATAGCACCGACGGCATCGTGGGCGCTTCGGTTTTTACCGAGCGAATCCGTGCTGCTGCCGCGCCGCGGACCCGCGTACTGGTGGGGAGCGGTCACGCGTGACCTAGCGTCTTAGCGCGACCCCGTTCACCACCTCATCCGCCGCGGCGCCTCACTGAGGCAATTCGCTGTGCCGTCGTCGTTCCGCTGCTTACACACCGATGAGGTCCAAAGAACGTGGCTGTCGCCCTTCTCGAAGCACCCACAAGCACCGCTCCCGCCAATCAACCTGTCGTGGCGCTGAGTGTGCGCGCCATGAGCAAGCACTTCATCAGCTACAAGCTGCGCTTGCCGTGGCAGGAACGCGCGATTCGTAAGCACGTCGTCGCGGTGGACGACGTCACGTTCGAAGTACCACGTGGCGAAATCTTCGGCATTCTCGGCGCCAATGGCTCAGGAAAGTCGACCTTGATCCGCGTCATCTCGACCTTGTTACTCGCCGACAAAGGAACCGTTGATGTCTTCGGACTCGACGTGGTCACCAGAGAACTGCAAGTCAAACAGATGATCAATCGGGTGAGTGTCGACGCCGCGTTCTTCAAGAAGCTCAGCCCGATGGAAAACCTGATGTACGCCGGCCGTCTGTACGGTTTGCGCGCGTCCGAAACCCAGACCAAAGGCTTGCAGATCCTCGAGCGGCTGGGCATCAGCACCAGAGTCGCAGTGAACCCGATGGAGGACATGTCGCGCGGGATGCAGCAGAAGGTCGCGATTGCCCGCGCCGTGCTCACCTCGCCGGTGCTGCTTCTCCTGGACGAGCCGACTACCGGTCTCGACCCGCGCTCGAAGAAGGACGTGCAACAGCTCGTCTTGCAGTTGCGTCGGGAGCACGACGCCACCATCGTGCTGACCACCCACGACATGGACGAGGCCGACCGTTTGTGCGATCGGCTGATGGTGCTCGATCGGGGTCGCGCCATCGCCATCGACACACCCGCGAACCTCAAACACGGAACGGGTTCGCTCGAAGACGTCTTTATGCGCTTGACCACAGAAGAGGAGGACGCAGCCGCATGATGCTGTCGAGTGCTCGCGAGCTGAATACGGCGTACGCGTTCTTCGAACGCAACTGGAACCTCACCCGCCGCTACATGGGCTGGGAGGTCGCGTGGTTCGTGTACTCGTTGATGAGCGCGTTGACGATCCTGTTCATCGCCGCCGCCACCGAGAAGATCACCGGCCAGCCAGTCGATACGCGCTTCTTCATCCTGTACCTGCTCGTGGGGACCACGATGTGGAGCTACCTGTCAGCGGTGTTCGACATCGTGGCCGAGACCATCGCCTGGGAGCGTTGGGAGGGCACGATCGAGTACACGTTGATGGCGCCAGTGCCGCGCGCGCTGCATCTGATCGGCACCTGCTGCTACGCGGTGACGTACTCGGTCGTGCGCTCGTCGCTGTTGTTCGGCGCGGTGCTGTTGATCTTCGGCATCGACCTGGGGCGCGGCAACTTCGTCACGGCGGCCGCAGTGGTGGTGGTCGGCAGCGTCAGCGTGATCGGACTGGCGATCGTCGCGGCGATCCTGCCGCTGCTGTTTACGGAGCGCGGAGCGCAGATGACTTTCGTCATCCACTCGAGCCTGCTGTTGATCTCGGGTGTGTACGCGCCCATCGACGTGATGCCTGCCTGGCTGCAGGTGCTCGCGCCGCTATCACCGATCACGTACATCCTGCGCAGCGTGCGGTTGGGACTGCTCGAAGGAGCGGGACTCGACCGCGTGGCGGGCGACCTGGCGGTGCTGGCGGTCATGGGCGCGCTGCTGGTGCCTGCTGGACTGTGGATCTTTCGTGAAGCTGAGCGGTTCGCCAAGCGGACGGGCCGATTGAAACGAAGTGGATAAATCCTGGTGACAACAACTGTCTCAACCCTGACTATTCGACGCTTCCGCGACGACGACTACGCCGCGCTGGCCGCGATTCACAACGCGACCTTCAGCGAGTTCGCACAGACCGAGGACGCGTTTCGCTTCGATGACGAGAAGCGGCCAGAAAAATGCAAGCACGCGCGCTGGATTGCCGAACGCGATGGCCGCGCCGTTGGCTACGCGCAATTCGACCAGTATCCGCACATCTATCATCCGCACAAGTTCACGGTCGAAGTCGCCGTCAACCATGCCTACTTGCAGCAGGGCATCGGCAAGGCCCTCTACGATACGGTCATCGACGCCCTGCGACCACTCGACCCGATCCGGCTGGACATGTGGAGCCGCGACGACATGCCGTGTCGTGTGCGTTTTCTCCGCGAGCGCGGCTTTGTCGAAAATTTCCGCGTGTGGACGTCCGAGCTCGACTTGCGCGCATTCGATCCGTCGCGCTTCGCGCACCATGTGGACGCCGTCTTCAAGCAGGGCGTCACGATTACCACCCGCGCCGTAATGGGCGATTCGTCTGAACAGATGAAGAAGCTGTTCGACTTGCAGCTGGCGGTGCGCGACGATGTCCCGATTCCGCCGGATGAAGAGCGCCAGCCGTTTGTGTACGAGGAATGGCTGGAAAACCACGATCACCCGACGCGCATCGACGACGGCTACTTCGTCGCCATTGCCGACGGTCAATACGTCGGCGTCACCAACCTGTGGCAGTCACCCGAGCCGGACACGATCCGCACTGGCTTGACCGCGGTGCGGCGCGAGTATCGGCGGCGCGGGATTGCCATCGCGCTGAAAGTGCGGGCCCTCGCGTTCGCCAAGGAGCAGGGTTACCGCCGCACGGTCACCGACAACGCGTCCATGAATGAGCCGATGCTCGCCATCAACGAGCAGCTGGGTTTTCGCAAGAACCCGGCGTGGTTCCACGCTGTCGCCGCCTGGGACGCGGCGAGCCGAGGCCGGTAAACCTGGCGGTATGTAGGGCGGGCCAGGGGGTCGCCCTATACTTCCGGCGTCATGAACTCGGCCGCGGTAGCGGGCCTTGCCACGCCAACGCACTCGTTGCGAAGAGGGCTCCCGATGGTGTACCGAGACCTGTCGATCTTCAGTGGAACCGCGCACCCAGAGCTGGCGCAGGCGGTGTGTCGCTATCTGGGGGTGCCCCTCGGTAAGGCCGAGGTCGTGAAGTTCTCCAACGAGAACATCTTTCCGAAGATCCTGCAAAACGTCCGTGAGCACGACGTCTTCATCATCCAGCCGACCTATCCGAACGTGAGCGACTCGATCCTCGAATTGCTCATCATGATGGATGCGCTCAAGCGTGCTTCGGCGAGCCGGATCACCGCCGTGGTGCCGTATTTCTCGTACGCGCGTTCGGACAAGAAGGACCAGCCGCGGGTACCGATCACGGCGCGGCTAGTGGCCGATTTGCTGCAGACCGCGGGCGCCAGTCGTTTGCTGACCATCGACCTGCACGCCGGCCAGGTGCAGGGCTTCTTCAATATTCCTGTCGACGAGCTGTCGGCGGTGCCGATTTTGCTACGCGACTACTTCACGGGCATGGAGCTCATCGACCCGGTTGTGGTCGCGGGCGACCTGGGCTTCGCCAAGCGCGCCCGCAACTTCGCCGACATGATCGGCGCCTCAGTTGCCTTTGTGGAGAAGCGACGGCTCGGCAATAACAGCCGCAGCGAGCAGCTGGGTGTGATCGGCGACGTGCGTGGCAAATCCGCCATCGTGATCGACGACGAGATCGACACCGCCGGCTCCATTGTCGGCGCCGCCGAGATCGTCGCCGACGCTGGTGCGCGCGTCGTGTATGCGGCGTGTACGCACGGCCTCTTGACCGCCAACGCGGTCGAGCGGCTGCGCCTTGCGCCGATTCAGGAGATCATCCTGACCGACACGGTCGCGCAGCCAACGCATAAACGCCTGCCGAACATGACGGTACTGTCGGTGTCGCTGCTGCTCGGCGAGGCGATCTCGCGCATCCACACGGGCGAGTCCGTGGGCGCGCTCTTCGGCGCCCCCGTCTAGGCGGCTTGACGCTTCGAGCAGCAGCTGCTGGTGGCGCCAGCCCGCGGCGATGAGCGGCGCGTTGAGGTGCTGATCGGGCATCAGCGGTAGAAGTACGGGTCGAGCACGCTGACCCGGGTGATGCTATCGACCGGCAGGCCGTTGCGTTCAGCGGCTTTGCGGATCGACTCCGGGTCGGGGCCGTCGTACACGCAGAACGTCTTGCGCTTGTCGTCGCTGACGTACGAGTGGACCCAGGTAACGCCGAGCTGGCCGTTGTTGTCGACCACGCCGAGGCAGACCTGTGCGCCGCTGTCGTTGACCGGGATCTCTAGAGGGCTGGGAGTGAAGGTGCGCTCAACCATATACCGTGGCATGCGCTCACCGTACGGTCGGATCTGCCCACGAGCATCGGAGATATTCCCTAGATTGGCGCCGAGCCCTCCCTACCTTGTAGGAAGTGGCGCGCCGCCTCCGTGCGCGAGCGCACGCCGAGCTTGCTGAGCACCGCCGAGACGTGGTGATCCACCGTTTTCGGCGACAAGTACAGGCGTTCGGCGATCGCCGCGTTGGCCAATCCGTCCGCGATGAGCGCCAGCACTTCCGCTTCACGGGTGGTCAATCCCGCGGGATGGGCACGTGTGGCTGGTCGCGGCCCACGGATGCCCAGCTCGCGCAGCTTTCGGGTGACCCGGTCAGCCATCGGTCTGGCGCCGAGCTGCTCGAACGTTTCGAGGGCTTCTCGCAGCTGGTCTGGCTGGTCGCTCGTTGCCAGCGCGCGCGCCGCCTCGTACACACACGAGCGCTCCTGCCACAGACGCACTGCTGCTGACCAGTCGCCCTGGATCTCGCGCGCGAACGGCTCCGCCGCTTCCGCAGGGACCGCGTCCAGGTCGTGTGCGCGCCAGCGCCAGTAGCCGAGCTCGCCGATATGCCACGCGTGGTGGTGCCTCACCGCGAGGGGCCATGCCGCACTGGCCTCGCGTTGCGTGGCGGCCAGATCGCCCGCGAGCCACGCTGCCTCGGCGCGCGCCTCGCGTACTGGCCCGAGCCGCGAATGGTCCATGTCGCGTTCGGCGCAGAAGGCAATGCACTTGCCGAGGAAGTGATCCGCTTTCTGGAACTCGTAGAGCTCGCCAGCCACCGTGCCCTGGTTGCTCCAGGCATTGGCGATATGAACCTCCAGGCCGGCTTCTTCGGCCATGGCCAGACTGCGGCCCAGGTACCCCCGACCACTTTCATCGCCCATCAGCAGGAGCGCTGTTCCCGTGGCGTTGTCGGCGCTTACGCGCGCCTCGACCGCGCCCACCTGCTCCGCCAGGGCGACGGCGCGCTTACCCCAGGCGACGGCGTCGGCATTGTCGCGATTCAGCATGCGCAAGTTGCACTGCACGCGATACGCGTAGGCCAGCTCCTGGCTCGGGGGCTGCGTCTCCAGCAGCTTAAGCGAGGCCTGGCTGGCCTCCTCGGCCTCGGCGTTGCGGCCAGCCAGGACCAGCGAGCCAGCGAGGCGTGCCAGACCGCCGCCCTCGCGCAGTGGCTGGACTTGTTGCTGCCAGATCACAACGGCTTCGCTCCACGCCTCCGCCGCCTTCATGGGGGAATCCGCGATCCCGATCTCGCTCGCGTACGCCTCGAGCAGGGTTGCTCGCTCGGTTGGCGGCAAGGCGTGTCTGAAGCGGAGCGCGCGCTCGAATTGGGCCGCTGCCTCGCGGTGGGCTCTCAGGCTTGCAGCGAGGCGGCCCGCCGCGGGCGCAAACTCCAGGATCGCCTCGACATCCTGCGCGGCTTCGGCGTGATCGGCAAGGCGGGTCAGATCGTTCGAGGGGCGCAGCGCGGTCAGCGCTCGTCCGTGCAGTGCGCGGCGCCGTGCGGGCGGCAGCGCGGCGAGCACGGCTTGTCGGCCCAGCTCGTGGCGAAACGTCAGCCCCTGGTCGTCTTCTCTGAGCATGCCACTGGCGGTGCAGGCGTCAATGGCGTCCCTGTCGCAGTCGGCGACGGCCTGGACGAGCCACGGCTCGCTGCGCCCGGCGCCCACGATCGCCGCGGCTTCGAGTGCGGCTCGCGCCGTCCTGTCGAGCCGTGCCACGCGGGCGAAAACCGCGTCCTGGATGGTTGGCGGAATGCCGCCGCCGGCTGCGAGCACCTCCGTCACGAAGAACGGGTTGCCGCCCGTTTGCGTGTGAAGCTCGGTCGCGTCGAGGCTGCTGCCCTCGGCCAGGCGTTGGACCGCTGCCGTCGAGAGCGGCCTGACGCTGAGTCGGTGCACCGCCGCGGCGGTTGCCAGGTCGCCCAGGACGATGTGCAGCGGGTGATGCGGCCCGACCTCATCGTCGCGGTACGTGGCGATGACGACCGCCCGAGCGGCCTGGATGCGGCGCCCGAGAAAGCGCAAGCACGAGCGCCCCCTCGTTCTGCTGCGCCTGTACGAGCCAGCGCGTAAGCTGCCGCAGCGGCTCGTCCCGCTCCAGCAGCTCAGTCATGCCAAGTCATAAGTTGGTCTCGCAAGGACTGTATGCTGGACAATTGGGCACTGACTACTGATGTTGAATTGGCTCACGCGCCTCGGCGGAGATCCCTCCGAACGCGAAATCAAAAGGTTCCGGCCCCTGGTCGAGCGAATGAACGCGCTTGAATCGGAGTATCAGGCCCTATCCCCCGACGCTTTGCGAGAGAAAACCAACGAGTTTCGCTCGCGACTCGAGGATGACGAAACCATCGACGATCTCATGCCCGAGGCCTTCGCGGCCGCACGCGAAGCAGCCCGACGGACCATCGCCAAGCGCCACTACGACGTGCAGATGCTGGCCGGCGCGGTGTTGCATTCTGGCCGCATCGCCGAGATGAAGACGGGCGAAGGTAAGACCCTCGTCGCCACCCTCCCGCTGTACCTGAACGCACTGGACCAACAGGGCGCCCACCTGGTCACTCCCAACGACTATCTGTCACGCCTGGGCGGCGGCTGGATGGGCCCGGTCTACCACGCGCTCGGCCTGAGCACGGGGGTGATCGCACACGAGTTCGCCGCCATCTACGATCCCGAGTACCACGACCCACAGAAGCACCCCGACGATCGCCTCAACCACTGGCGGCCTGTGCCTCGACGGGAGGCGTACCGAGCCGACATCACCTACGGCACCAACAACGAGTTCGGCTTCGACTACTTGCGCGACAACATGCAGTGGGAAGCCGAAGCCAAAGTACAGCGCGACTTGCACTACGCCATCGTCGACGAAGTAGACAACATCCTCGTTGACGAAGCTCGTACACCGCTGATCATCTCCGGTCCAGCCGAAGAGGCCAACAAGCTGTACACGGTCTTCTCCGCCTTGACCAAGCACTTGACATCAGCGCCGAAGCCTGATGAGGGCGAAGATCCCGACCCCAACGCCGACGTCATCGTCGACGAGAAGTACCGTGTGGTTACCCCAACGGAACGCGGCATCGACAAGGTCGAATCCCTCCTCCAACACGGCAACACCGCCTTCACGGGCAGCATCTACGATCCCCAACATGTGCACCTGACCCACTTTCTCGACAACGCGCTCAAAGCGCAGTTTCTGTTCCATCGCGACGATCAGTACATCGTCAATACGGAAGGCGAGATCGTGATCGTCGACGAATTTACCGGCCGTTTGATGCCAGGCAGGCGCTACTCCGAGGGCCTGCACCAGGCGATCGAGGCCAAGGAAGGCGTGCACGTGCAGCGCGAGAACGTCACCCTCGCGCGGATCACCTTCCAGAACTACTTCCGCATGTACGGGAAGCTGTCGGGCATGACCGGCACGGCGTGGACCGAGCGCGAGGAATTCCAGAAGATCTACGACCTCGACGTCGTGGTTGTGCCGACGCATCGGCCGATGGTGCGCGCCGACCAGGCCGACCTCGTCTACAAGACCGAGGACGCGAAGTTCGACGCCGTGATCGACGAGATCGCCGAGCTCGCCCAGAACGGGCGCCCGGTACTGGTAGGCACCACCTCCGTCGAGAAGTCGGAGCGACTGAGTGAGGCACTCGGTCGGCGCGGTGTTGCGCACGAGGTCCTCAACGCCAAGCAGCACGAGCGAGAGGCGTGGGTTATCGCGCAGGCTGGTCGGCCTGGCGCCGTGACGATCGCAACCAACATGGCAGGTCGCGGTGTAGACATCTTGTTGGGTGGCAATCCAGACGGCATGGTCGAAGCCATCCTGCGCAAGCAGGACATCAATCCCGAAGAGGCGTCCGACGAGCAACGTCACGCAGCCTGGGACGAGGCCAACGCGCAGGTCGAGCGGGATGCCGATCGAGTGCGACTGCTCGGCGGCTTGCACGTGCTGGGCACCGAACGGCACGAGGCGCGGCGCATCGACAATCAGCTGCGCGGCCGCTCGGGTCGCCAGGGTGATCCTGGCTCATCGCGCTTCTTCGTTTCGCTCGAGGATGAGCTGATGCGGCGCTTCGGCGGCGCGTCCATTGCCGGCCTGATGGACCGACTCGGCCTCGAGGAGGACGTTCCGCTCGAGCACCCGTGGGTCACGCGCGCGATCGAGAACGCCCAGCAGAAGGTCGAGGCCTACAACTTCGACATCCGCAAGCACGTGGTCGAGTACGACGACGTGCTGAATCGCCAGCGCGATGTGATCTACGGCGACCGCGATCGAGTCCTGTTCGAAGAAAACCTCAAGCCGCTCATCATGGAGTGGGTCGAAGAGACCCTGGTCGGGCTCACCGGTGAATTGCTGCCGACCAACCGCCACGACTGGGACGTCGATGCGCTGCGCCAGCAGGTCGAGCGCATCTTCCCGATGCCCGAGAACTTCGATTGGCGGGACGTCGAGGAGCAGACCGATCGCGAAGAGCTGGTCGATCACCTGATGGAGCTGTCCGAGGCGGCGTACGACCACAAGGAGCAGGAGCTCGGGCCGGAGCTGATGCGCAAGCTCGAGCGGGTGTGGATGCTGAACGTGATGGATCGGCTGTGGATCCAACATCTGACGTCCATCGACGATCTGCGTGAGGGGATTGGCCTGCGCGCGTACGGCCAGCGCGATCCGCTGATCGAATACAAGGTCGAGGCTTCGCGGATGTTCGATGAGCTGCAGGCGACGGTCCGCAGCGAGGTGGTCTACACCATCTACCACTTGCAGGTGCAGCAGCAGGCGCCGCCACCGCCGCCCACTCGCCACGCGATCGAGATGGGACCAGACAAGGGCGAGGACACACCCGGCCGCACCGATGGCGCCGCGGCTCGCCGAGCGCCTTCAGCGCGGACGAGTAATGGCGCGGCGCGGCAGCCCGTGCACGTAGGCGCCAAGGTGGGCCGCAACGATCCCTGCCCGTGCGGCTCCGGCAAGAAATTCAAGCGGTGCCACGGAGCGTGAGCTCTGGCACACAGCTGCTGCAGGATCTCGTAGCGGCGGTCGAGCAGGTTCTCGTCGGAAAGCACCACGAGACGGAGCTGGCCATTGTTGGGCTGGCAGCGGCTGGGCATCTGCTGATCGAGGATGTGCCCGGTGTCGGCAAGACGATGCTGGCCAAGTCTTTGGCGCGCGCCACGGGGTGCACGTTCAAGCGCATCCAGTTCACGCCTGACCTGTTGCCCAGCGACGTCACTGGTGTCTCGATCTACAACCAGCGGACCTCGGAGTTCGAATTCCGCGCGGGGCCGATCGTGGCGCACGTGGTGCTGGCCGATGAGATCAATCGGGCCACGCCCAAGACGCAGTCGGCTTTGTTGGAAGCCATGGAGGAGCACCAGGTCACGGTCGAGGGGATCACACGGCCGCTGCCGTCGCCGTTCATGGTGCTGGCGACGCAGAACCCGATCGAGTACGAGGGCACGTTCCCCTTGCCCGAGGCGCAGCTCGACCGCTTTCTCCTACGCATCCACCTGGGCTACCCCGAGCCGTCGCAGGAAGCGGCGGTGCTGCAGCAGCAGATGCTGCGGCACCCGATCGAAGACCTTGGCGCTGTGACCTCCGCCGCCGATCTTTCGCAATTGCAGGCGGCGGTACGCGGGATTCATGTGGATCCGCAGGTGCAGCGCTATATCGTGCACATCGTCGGTCTGACCCGCGACCATCCCGACGTCTACCTCGGTGCATCGCCGCGTGGCAGTCTCGCGCTGATGCGTGGGTCGCAGGCGCGGGCGATGCTGCAGGCGCGCGACTACGTCATCCCCGACGATGTCAAAGCTCTCGCCGCCGCTGCGCTGGCGCATCGCCTGATCATGAGCCCCGAAGCCCGAATGCGAAACGCGACCGCCACAGGCGTGATCGAGCAGGTCCTGCGCGAAGTGCCCGTCCCAGGCTCCCGCGTTCCTGCCTGAGAGGATTGGGGGTGGGGAGTGATGAGTGAGGGACGTTTGCAGTCTGATCAACCTGGGGTAGGCACCGGTCGGCTCGCGGAACGACACCGGTACCCAAGCCGCTCCCCCACGCCCCACTCCTCACTCCCCACTCCCGTGTCGTGCTCCTAAGGCTCGGCGGGCTGGCGGCACTGTGGCTGGTGCTGCTGGCGTTTGCCCTCTCAACCGGGTGGAACGCGACGTGGCTGCTGGTGTATGCGCTGGCGCTGCTGGTCTTGGGCAGTTTTCTGTGGGCCCACGCCAACGTCCGTGGGCTCGAGCTGAGAAGACGCCACAGGCTTACCCGCATTCAGGTCGGCGATACGTTCGTGGAGCAGGCCATCCTGGAGTCCGAGCCTGGTGCATTGCAGTGGTGGCCGCGGCTGTGGCTGGAGCTCCATGATGGCTCGGATTTTCCCGGGCACCATCTGGACTCGGTCATGAGCCTGGGGCCGCTCGGCCGCAAGGTCTGGGAGCTCCGCTCGGTGTGCACAAGGAGAGGCCGCTTCGCGCTCGGCCCCGTGTGGGTCACCAGCGGCGATCCCTTCGGCATCTTCAGAACGTCCCGCAAGCTGGTCGAGGGCGCCACCATCGTCGTCTTCCCACGAGCGGTGCCGCTGCCGAGGTTTGGCCGGATCCCAGGCGAGCTCCCAGGTGGCTCCCTGCAGGGCGTGCGCGTCCAGTTCAGCACCCCGAACGTCTCGGGCGTGCGCGATTACCGCCCCGGCGATGCCTTCAACCGCATCCACTGGCCGACGACCGCTCGCACCACCAGGCTCATGGTCAAAGAGTTCGAGCTCGATCCCACCGCCGACATCTGGATCGTCCTCGACCTCAACACCGACGTCCACACCGGCAGCGGGCTGGAGAGCACCGAAGAGTACGCGGTCACCGCCGCCGCCTCACTGGCCAGACACCTCCTCGATCAGAGCCGAGCCGTCGGCCTGGTATCGCAAACAGTCACCCTGCCCGCAGACCGTGGACCGCGCCAGGTCGAGCGCATCCTCGAAGTCCTCGCGCTGGTCCGCGCAAGCAGCCATCTCACGCTGTCCGCGCTGCTGTCGGCCGAAACGAGCAGATTCGCACGCAGCTCCACGCTGATCGTGGTCACGCCGTCGACCTCCGAGGGCTGGGCACGCTTCTGCCAGGCCCTGGGCGGCCGCGGCGTCCACACCACGGCGGTGCTGGTCGAAGCTGCCACGTTCGGCCCGGCCGAGTCGACCCTGCTGCTGGTCAGCTCGCTCGCGGCCGCGCACGTTCCGACCTATCTGGTCAAACGCGGCGAGCGCCTCGACCACGCGCTGTCCACGCCGCGCATCGCGATGCGCGGCTGGCGCCCATGAAGCAGCTCAGCACACTCGGCCCGACGCGCTTTCGCATCATGGACATCCTGGTCCTGGCGGCGGCGGCGTTCCTGCTCCTCCAGGCGCCACTGTCGGTCGTCGACGCGGGGTGGGTCCCGAACCTCGATCCGCTGCCGAAGCTCGCCCTGGCAGGGTTGTTCGTCGGCTATCTGATCGAGCGAACCAGGCTCCCGGGCCCGCTCGGGTTGCCACTGGGTATGGCACTCGGCTTCGAGGCGATCACCTATGTCTTTGCCCAGGTACCCGTGGTGGGCACGCTCAGCGAACGCGTCGACTGGCTGGGCGGCCGCGTCGGCAGCTGGGTGGACACGATCGCCAGCGGCGGCGTCAGCAACGACCCGCTGGTGTTCTCCGTGGCGATGGGCGGACTCGCCTGGCTGCTCGGGTTGGCCAGCGCCTGGCTGCTGTTCCGCGACAACGCCCCGTGGCTGGCGATCATGTTCAGCGGTCTGGCGCTCCTGATGAACCTGTCGTATGCGCCGCAGACCCTGATCGGCTACGTCGGCTGGTTCGCGTTCGCGGCGTGTCTGTTGCTGACGGCGCAGCAGCTAGCCAATCGCACCGAGCTCTGGCGTCGCGCGCAGCTGCGCGTCCCCTGGCGCATCGTGGCCAACGTCGTGCTCGGGACGGCGCTCGCAGTGGGTGGGCTGCTGTCGCTGGCGTGGGCGCTGCCAGCCAATGTCGCCAGTCCGGTCGTGGCGTCGGGCTGGGGTCGGATCACCTCGCCGTGGCAGGGCATGGAAGCGGAGTTCGATCGCTGGTTTGCCGCGCTGAACGGCAGCAGCCGCAACGCGCGTGGCCTGAGCTTCGGTCGAACGCTGGCGCCGCGCGGGGCCTTCGATCTCGGCGATACGCCAGTGCTGCAGGTGAAGGCGCAAGTGCCGCTGTACCTCCGCGCAACCACCGCCGATCGCTACGCGGGCCAGGCGATCACGAGCTCCGAGACGGTCACCAGCGAGTTCGAGCCCAATACGGACCTGCTGCCCGAAGAGCTGATTCCCATCGCGCGCGTGGCGGTGCAGGCGCAGATCAAGGTGCTGGCCAGCCGCACCGCAGTCGCCTTCACCCCCGACGCCCCGTTGCGCTTCAGCGTCCCGGTCCAACTGGATACCCGCGGCACGCCCGACGATCTGGCAGCTATTCGGCTAAGCAGTCCGGTCCAGCAGAATCAGGAGTTCACCGTCGTGGCGGCGGTAGCCGCGGCCACGAACCAGGAGCTGCGCTCGGCTGGCGAGACGTATCCGGATTGGGTCCGCCAACGCTACCTGCAGCTGCCGCGGCGGATGGAACGCCGCGTGATCGACCTGGCGCGTCGAGTCGGAGCCGGCCCGAGCGATGCGTTCGACAAGGCGATCCAGATCGAGCAGTACCTGCGTGACACGTACACCTACTCGACGCACGTGGCGCCGGTGCCCACCGATCGGGACTGGGTGGACTACTTCCTGTTCGACGCCAAAGAGGGCTACTGCGACTACTTCGCCACGGCCATGGTGGTGCTGCTACGCGTCGAGGGCATCCCGGCCAGGGTGGCGTCGGGCTTCGCACCCGGCGAGATGGACGAATCGACCGGCGTCTCGATCGTGCGTGAGAACCACGCCCACTCCTGGGTCGAGGTGTACTTCCCGCGCTACGGGTGGATCACCTTCGAGCCGTCCTCGATCCGCGCACTGCCAACACGTCTAGAAGAACCGGCCGAGCCGACGCCGGTCGTGGTGCCTGACGCGCAGTCGCTGTCCGACCGCGCCGGGCTGACCCGCGAAGAGCTGGACGAGCTCCTCGGCTTCGGCGACCAGAACGTGGAGCCACTGCCGCAGCCGTTCCTCACGACGGTGCCCGGCATCTTGCTGCTGTTCTTGGCCGGGCTGCTGGTGCTGGCGGCTGTGACTGCACTCGTACTCGCGATTGCCTGGCGCCGTGGAACCCGTGGGCTGGCGCAATACCAGCAGCCGTACGCGCAGCTCGTGCGGCTCGGTACGTGGTTCGGCACCCTGCGGGTGACGCCTGCGCACACGCCGTTCGAGGTCGCGGAGCAGTTGCAGCGGCAAGTGCCGGCAACGGGCGCGGCGATCCACGAGCTCACCGCCGTGTATGTCGAGGGCACCTATGCCAATCGGCCGCCGCAATCGAACCCGTGGCCGGTGTGGCTCAGGGCGCGCCGCGACGTGCTGCGCGGTCTGTGGCGGCGCAGGCTACGGCGATGGTTCGGAGAAGATTTAAGCGCCCAGACTGCGCCCCGCGGCCGACCCGAATTGCTGCGCCAGTGGGGCGCTTCTCGATCTACGCCATCTAGGAACGCGCCGCGAAGATAACGATGCGAAGCCCGGTACGGGCGCGTTCCAAGATTGAACGTTTGACACGGACACGGCCTACGGCCGAGATCCGATGGCGGTCTGGGCGACCGCGTCTCGACCGCTGAGCGCCTCGCCGAGGAAGCTCTCGACGCGCTCGAAATAGCCGTCCGGATCGATGTCGCGCGCCTCGACGTGGTGCGCACCCGGGACGATCCACAGGTCCTTCGGCTCCTGAGCGGCTTTGAACAGCGTGTGCGCGTGCCGCACCGGCACGATCTGATCGAGCGCGCCGTGGGTGATCAGGATCGGCCGCGCGATGCGTCCAATGTCGTCGATGGGACGCATGCGGTTGGCGTCGACATTGACGATCCACTTCGCCCACGCCATCGCGATCGGCGCGATCGGGTAGTGGGGCAGCCGAGTGACCACCTGGAAGCTGTAGCGCGCTGCGTCGAGGAACGTGGCATAGGCGCTGTCCGCGACAACCGCGGCGATCTGTTCGCAGCGTGCCGCTGCCTGAATGGTGGCGGCGGCGCCCATCGAGAAGCCGATCACGCCAATGCGGCGGGGGTCGACTTCCGGTCGCTGGCTGAGGTAGTGCACCGCGCCGATGACGTCGTTGGTCTCATGCCGCCCGACGCTCGTATATCGGCCGCCGCTCAAGCCATGGGCGCGGAAGTCGAAACACAGGACGTTGTAGCCCGCATTGTGAAAACGCAGCGCCATCGGCAAGCATTCGCGGCGGCCTGTCCACACCCCGTGACACAGGACGATCGCGGGCGCGGGTTGGGTCTGGCGCGAGGCGAAGAACCAGCCGCTGATGTTGAGGTTGTCCTCGACCGAAGTGAAGGTGATCTCTTCGGCCGCGCCGGCGGGCGGCTCGTCGGTGCCCCAGATGCCGCGTGAGCGCGCGTACTGGTGTACCAGGAACGCGGACAGGGCGCTGATAATGGCGGCGCAGGCGCCCGACAGGCCGAGCGTGGCAGCGGTCGCCCACAGCACGTAGCGCAGGATAGGCAATGCCCCTCGAGAGTCGGCGAGCGTGCCCGACGTTGCGCGTTGCGTCTCGACCGCCATTGGCCCTAGCCCACTAAACGCAAGAATCGAACCTCTTCGCGCATATAGTGGAAACGTTTCACCATGGGTGCCCGCAACAGCGCTGCCCTGCTGGCTGGTCGTGCGGCGGCCGTGCTCAGTCGGCGACTCGGTCGTGGTGGCGGCACGGTGATTGCCGGCCACCTTGTCCCGCGTCTTGCACCGAACGCCTTGCGCGACGTCACTGTCTCGCTCCCGCACGGCAGCATAGTCGTGTCGGGCACCAATGGGAAGACGACGACTACCCGCCTCCTCTCTCACATTCTGCGCTCGGCGGGATTACGACCAATCCACAACCGCGCTGGTGCCAATCTACTCTCGGGGCTCTTTACCGCCATCGCCCAGGAGACTGATTGGCGTGGTCGGCCACGTGGCGACATCGGCTTGTTCGAAGTAGACGAGGCCACGGTACCGGCTGCTTTGACGCACGTCCGGCCACGAGTGTTGCTGCTGCACAACATTTTTCGCGACCAACTCGACCGCTACGGCGAAGTCCACTTCGTCGCTGGCCTGTGGCGCGAGGCTGCCGCCCGTCTATCGACGTCGACCACGCTCGTGGCGAACGCGGACGATCCGCTCCTGGCCGACCTTCGCGCTGGACTGACCTATGGCGTGGCGGATGAAGCCCTCGGCAGCGCGACCCTGCCCCACGCCATGGATGCCCGGCTGTGCCCGCGCTGCGGCGCCAGCTTGCGGTACCAGCGCGTGTACTACGGCCACCTGGGGCACTACGCCTGCAGTCGCTGCGAGTTCGCCCGGCCTACGCCTGCAGTTGTGGCCACCTCCGTGGAGCTGCTCGGCGACGCTGGCTCCAACCTGGTCGTCGCAACTCCCGATGGCGTCATGCGTGCGCGGCTCCACCTGCCGGGTCTCTACAACGTCTACAACGCGGTCGCCGCGGTCGCGGTCTGTCACGTACTCGGCGTACCGCGCGAGGTCGTTGCCCGTGGCATCGAGACCTTCACCGCCGCCTTCGGTCGCGTCGAGCGCATCGCCGTTGAAGACCGCACCGTCTTCCTTGCGCTGGTCAAGAACCCGGTCGGGTTCACGGAGGTCCTGCGGACCGTGCTGGCCCAGCCGGGGCGGCGGACGCTGTTGATCGCGATCAACGACCTCTTCGCCGACGGCACCGACGTGTCGTGGCTGTGGGACGTCGAGTTCGAGCAGCTGGTCGAGCGCGTGAATGTCGCCGTGTGCTCAGGACTGCGGGCCGAGGACATGGCGGTGCGGCTCAAGTACGCGGGTATCGAGCCCGCACGCATCGTGGTCGAGAACGATCCCCGGCGGGCGATCGAGCGCACGCTGGCCGCGGCCGAGCCGCAAGAGACGGTCTACGTCCTGCCCACCTATACGGCGATGCTGGCTATCCGCGACATCCTGCGCCAGACCGGCTACGTGCGCGGCTTCTGGGAAGACTGATAGCGCATGGCAGTGCTGCGCCTGGTGCATCTGTATCCCGATCTGATGAGCGTGTACGGCGACCGTGGCAACGTGCTGACGCTGGTGCGCCGCGCCGAGTGGCGTGGCTACGACGTCGAGGTCCATGAGCTGAGCCTGGGCGATCGGCTCGACGCGCGGCAAGTCGACCTGGTCTTCTTCGGCGGGGGCCAGGACCGCGAGCAGGCCGTTGTCTCGCCCGACTTTCTCGAGCAGAAGGGCCAGGCGGTCTGCGAAGCGGTCGACGGCGGCGCGGCGCTGTTGAGCGTGTGTGGCGGCTATCAGCTGCTGGGCACGAGCTACACGACGGTCGATGGCCAAGAGCTGCCCGGCGCGGGCTTGTTCGACGTTCGCAGTGTCCCCGGACCGAAGAGGCATATCGGCAACGTGCTCATCGAGTCCGAGCTCGACGGTGCTACGAGAACGCTGGTGGGCTTCGAGAACCACTCTGGTCGTACCTACCTCCGCCCGGGCGTGCAGCCGCTCGGCAAAACGGTGGTGGGCGCGGGCAACAACGGCGAGGACGGCACCGAGGGCGCGGTGTACAAGGGTGCCATCGGCTGCTACCTGCACGGCTCACTGCTGCCCAAGAACCCGTGGCTTGCCGACCTGCTCCTGGCTAAGGCGCTGTCGCACCGGCTGGACGACGATGTCGAGCTGGCGCCGCTCGATGACCAGCTCGAAGAGCAGGCGCACCAGGCCGTAGCGGCCCGCGTGCGTGGCGCCGGCGGCCGCGTCCGCTCTGGCGCCTGGTGATCCCAGGGGTCGGGGGCCAGGGGTCAGGGGTCGGTGAGGCGGTAGGAGCAACACCGTCCCCCGTCCCCCGACCCCTGACTCCCACGTACGACCGCATGCGCAGACTGGCCCAGGCGGCCCTCGTCGTGCTCACTGGATTTCTGGCCAGCCGCATCCTGGGTGTGGTCAGGAGCATGGTCATCGCCGCCCAGTTCGGCACTGGCGTGGAAGCCAACGCGTACGTGGCCGCGATCACCGTCCCCGACACGGTCTTCCAGGTGCTCGTGGGCGGCGCGGTCGGCTCGGCGTTCATCCCCGTCTTCCAGCGCTACCTGGCACGCGATCAGAAAGACGATGCGTGGCGGCTGACCAGCTCGGTTATCAACCTGGGCGTATTGGTAGCGGGTGGCACGGCGCTCGTGCTGGCAATCTTCGCCAGACCGTTGATGGACGTGCTCGTGCCGGGCCGCGACGCCGAGTTCCGCGATCTCGCGGCCAGCCTGTCGCGGATCCTGCTGGTGACGCCCGCCATCTTTGCCGCGAGCACGTTCTGCGCGAGTGTATTGAACGCGTACCACCGCTTCGCCGTCGCCGCCCTGGCGCCGCTCATGTACAACCTCGCGATCATCGGCGGGGCGTTCTTCTTGAGCGGTCCGCTCGGGATCCATGGACTGGCCATCGGCGCCGCCGTGGGGGCGCTGCTGCATCTGCTGATCCAGGTGCCCGCGCTGGCACGCCTGGGTATGCACTGGCGGCCCATCGTGGACCTGTCGCACACGGGCGTCCGCGAAGTTGCCCGCCTGTTCGCGCCTCGCGTGCTCGGCCTTGGCGTGGTCCAGCTCAACAAGGTGCTCTCGGGGGTGTTGTTCGCGTCGTTTCTCGTGCTGGGCAGCATTACGTATCTCGACTATGCGTGGCTGATGATCATGACGCCGCTGGCGCTGGCGATGGCCATTGGCACCGCCGTGTTCCCGACGTTGTCGCAAGCGAATGCTCTGGAGCGGCCCGCGCAATTGCTGCAGGTCTTTCAGGTGTCGCTGCGGATGATCCTGTTTCTGACCATTCCCGCCAGCGTCGGCCTGATGGTGCTTGGCGAGCCGGTCATCCGCCTGTTCTTCGAACGCAATCAGTTCACCGCCGAGTCGACCTCGGCTACGGCCTACGCGCTGGTGTTCTTCGCGATCGGCCTGGCGGGGCACGCAACGGTGGAGATCGTCGACCGCGTCTTCTACGCCCTGCACGACACCCGCTCACCGGTGCTGGTGGCGGTATCGGCGATTGCGCTGAACGTGGTGTTGAGTCTGGTGCTGATGCAGACGCCGTTGAACTACGGCGGCCTGGCCCTGGCCAACTCCATCGCCGCCCTCGCGGAAGCGGCGATGCTGATTCGACTGGTCTCGCTCCGCATTCCGGAAGTCCAGTTGAACAGCCTGCTGACATCGACCGTGCGCATCCTGGCCGCGAGCCTGGTGATGGGCCTGCCCGTGGCGGGGCTCGCGTCGTTCCTCGACCCGCTGTTGCGCCCCTACGGCACGCCCGGTCAGGCAGCGTTGCTCGCGGTATGTGTCCCAGCGGGCGCCGCGCTGTACGCCCTGATCTCGCTCGTCTTCCGCAGCGACGAGCTCCAGGCCCTCATGCGGCTCGTCCGGCGCTAGGTCTGGTGGCCGTACGCGCGGTCGAGCAGGTCGACCACGTGTAGCTGCTGCAGCTCGACGCCCTTGCGCCGCGCTCCGTAGGCCAGCTGCATTGAACAGCCGGGGTTCGGCGCCACGACCGCGCGGGCACCGGTGGCCAGGAGGTGCTCCATCTTCTGGTCGAGCAGCTGCGTGGAGACGTCAGGATGGGTGAGGTTGTAGATGCCCGCGCTGCCGCAGCACACGTCGCTGTCCATCATCTCGACCAGCTCCAGGCCCGGGATGGCTCGCAGCAGCTGCCGCGGCTGGTTGCGGATCCCCTGGCCGTGCACCAGGTGACAGGCGTCCTGGTAGGTGACCCGCATCGGCACCGCGTGCGTGGGTGGCGCCAGCTCGATGCTGGCCAGGAACTCCGAGACATCCTTCACACGCCGCGCAAACGACTCAGCACGCGCGGCGTACGCGGGGTCATCCGCAAGGAGGTGGCCGTACTCCTTCAGCGTGGAGCCACAGCCCGCGGCGTTGATGATAATCGCGTCCAGGTCGAGCGGCTCGAAGGCGTCAATGTTCTTGCGGGCGAGGTCGCGGGCAACCGAACGATCGCCGGTGTGCATCTGCAACGCGCCACAGCAGCCCTGGCGCGGCGGGCTGTACACCACACAGCCGTTGGCGGCCAGCACCCGCACCGTGGCGGCGTTGGTATCGCTGAAGAACTGTGGCATCACGCAGCCTTCGATGAAGCCCACGCGGTAGCGCACTTGCCCCTTGGCAGGGGTAACGGTCGGTGCCCGCCAGCGGAAGAGACCGCCCTGCGTTGGCGCAAGCATCGCCTCCATCTCCTGCAGGCGCATCGGTAGCACCCGCAGTACGCCGCTGCGTCGCATGAGTGCTTGCAGGCCGCTGCGTTGGTAGAAGCGCAGCCCGAAGCCCGCGATGTCCAGCAGCCGTGGGCGAGTAAAGACCGACCCCAGGATCGCGCGGCCGACCAGCTTCTCAGAGGGATTGACGGGCGATGCGACAGCCCGCGCGGCTTCGATGATCGCGCCGTACTGGACCCCTGAGGGGCACGCCGTCTGGCACGCGCGGCAATCGAGGCAGGCGAAGATGTGCTGTCGAAAGTCGAGGTCCTCGGGGCTGACCTTGCCCTCGTACACCTGCCGAATCTGGTAGATGCGTCCGCGGGGAGAGTCCGCCTCGTGGCCGAGGACGAGGTAGGTCGGGCAATAGTCGAGGCACAGCCCGCAGTGGACGCACTCCTTGAGCAGCTTCTTGTCCAGGAGATCGTGCAGTGCTGTTGCCATTGTCAAAAGGGCCTACAGTCTACCGTCTGCACAAAGCCTGTCCCCCGAAGGGAAGGCGACCGGTCGTGTGTCCCCCGAAGGGAATGGCTAGTTTGGTGGTTGGAGACCGAACGCGGTGACAACCGAGGCTCAGATGCCGCCAACGTATCGCCCGGGGTTCAACGTGCCGCGTGGATCGAGCTTGTCCTTGATCGCGCGCATCAGCGCCACGCTCGTGCCCGGATCACCCCACACGTCGAGGCCGCTCTTCCAGGCCGTTGGGCAGCGCACGATCACCAGCGAGGCGTTGCTGCCCAGCTTCTGTACCGCCTCGCGCAGCCCACCCAGCACCGACGGATCGGACGGCGCATCGCACGTTGCGTACGCCACGCCATTGCCCGCGTGCGCCCACACCACGGGCGCGAACGCCTGCAGGTGCTCGCCTAGCAGTCGCACCAGCGCCACGGATTGCGCAATCGGCGCGGCAGCCTTCACCACCACGGGACGCTGCATCGCCTCGCGCCGCGTGGCCGCGATCTCATCCCATACGGTTGGCGAGGCATCCTGTGGCACGCCACCGTTGGCCACGAGCAACTGCCGCACGTCGCGTACCTGGCGCTCCACTGCCGCCTCGTAGCCACCAACCCGAAACGCAAGCTGCTTCGCATCGCCCAGGACTTCGATCGCCAGCGGCGACAGCGATGAATGCAGCACCGATCCAACGGCTTCGCCGACGCCGTCGAGTGACGAGAACTGGCCAACGACCGTAGCCAGCGCCGGCGGAATCGGCGCGAGCTTGAAGCTCAGCTCGACGATGACGCCGAGCGTACCCAGCCCGCCAATGTGCAATTTGTTCAGGTCGTACCCCGCGACGTTCTTGACGACCCGACCGCCCGCTCGCGTCAGCGAGCCATCGGGGTTCGCGACGCGGGTGCCGATAACCAGGTCGCGCGCGGAGCCGAACGAGAAGCGCAGCGGACCGCTGGCGTTGGTGGCGATGATGCCGCCGATGGTCGCGTTCGAATCGACCGCGGGGTCGAGCGCCAGGAACTGCCCGTGCTCGCCCAGCGCCGCCTGGAGATCCGCGAAGCGCATCCCCGCCTCAACGGTGACCGTGAGGTCCGCCGGCTCGTACTCGACGATGTGGTTTAGCCCCGTTGTCAACAAGGCGAGGTCTACACGTCGCGGCGGCATCCCGAGCTGCAGCTGCGTCCCGCCACCGACTGGTGCAACCGCCTGCCCGCTCTCGTCGGCCTCGCGCACCGCCTTGGCCAGCTCGTCGGCAGTCGCGGGCGTCGCCTGCGTGGTTGGCGTGATGCCGTCGATGTCGGGCAGGGTCGCCACCGATATCACGCCGCTACCAGCCCACCGCGCGGCCGCGCCGCGCGAACAGCTCCAGGCACCGGCCGGCCGTCGGAAACATCTTGCCCGGGTTGCACAGGCAATGTGGATCGAGCGCGTCTTTGATGCGCTGCATCTGCCGCATGTCGTCCTGGCTGAAGATCAGCGGCATCAGATCCTTCTTCTCCATGCCGATGCCGTGCTCCCCACTCAGCGACCCGCCCGCGGCCGCGCACAGTCGCATGATCTCGGCGCCCGCGTCGATGACCTTCTCCTCGGCGCCCTCGACATCCGAGTCCCACAGGATCAGCGGGTGCAGGTTGCCATCCCCTGCGTGGAACACGTTGGCAATCCGAAAGCCCGATTCGCGCGAGATCTGTTCTATCCGCGCCAGCGTAGCCGGCAATTTCGTGCGTGGCACCACGCCATCGACGGTGTAGTAGTCGGGCGTGAGTCGTCCGATCGCGGCGAACGCGCCCTTGCGGCCGGCCCACAGCGCCGAGCGCTCGGCCTCATCCTTGGCCAGCCGCACCGACAAGGCGCCATTTTCCTGACATACCTCGGTCACCGCGGCGGCTTCGGCCTCGACCTGTTCGCGCAGCCCGTCCACCTCGATCAGCACCACGCCTTGGGCATCCACCGGATAGCCAGCTTTGGACCGCGACTCGATGGCACGAATGGTCAGGTTGTCCATCATCTCGATCGCGGCCGGGATAATGCGCCGAGCGATCATGCCCGCGACCGCCGAGCTCGCGTCCTCCATGCTCCCGAACACCGCCAGAATGGTCTTGACTGTCTCGCCGATCGGCACCAGGCGTACCCAGATCCTGGTGACGATGCCGAGCGTGCCTTCCGAGCCCACGAGCAGCCCGGTGAGGTCGTAGCCGGGCGTGTCCGCGGAGCTGCCGCCGAGCTGCACGATGGCGCCGTTTGGCAGCACGACTTCCAGACCGAGCGTGTGATTGGTGGTGACGCCATAGCGCAGCGTGTGCGGCCCACCGGAGTTCTCGCCCACGTTGCCGCCGATCGTGCACGCTTTCTGGCTCGACGGGTCGGGCACGTACGTCAGCCCGTGCGCTGCCGTCGCCTGTCCGAGTCTGAGGTTGACGACGCCCGGCTCGACCACCGCGCGCATGTTCGGAACATCGATCTCGAGGATGCGCGTCATTCGTGCGAGGCTGATCAGCACGCCACCATTGGCAGGGATCGCGCCTCCGCTCAGCCCTGTGCCAGCCCCGCGCGCGGTGTATGGCACCCCGAGACGGTTACACGCGTTGACGACCGCGCTGACCTCCTGCGCCGAGAGCGGGAACACCACCAGCGCCGGACGGTGCTTGTCGATCGAGCCGTCGTACTCATAGAGCATCAGGTCGTAGTCACGCCAGAGCACGCGCTCCGGCGGCAACAGCGTCCGCAGCTCCTCGACGATCGCCTCCGCGGCGACTTCCACCGCCATCCGGCTAAGTGTAGTTCAGTGTCGTTCCGAGCTTGCCAGGGATCTCGCGTTGTGACAGATCAGCCAGCGAGGGCTTCGCGCAGCAGTGGGCGCGTCGGCCAGGCCTCGCGCATCGCATCCGCCAGGCACTTCGCGGCGATGCGGGCATCCGGCGCGTCCACGATTTCCGAAACCACCGAGATGCCATCGGCGCCCGAGGCGATCACCTGGTGCGCATTGCCTGCCGAGATCCCGCCGCCAGCCAGAATCGGCACATGCACCTTGGCTTTGATGCGCCGCACCAGAGTAGGACCGAGCGGGTTGCGCTCCTGCGCGTAGTGGCTGAAGAACAGCGGCTCGACGACGAGGTAGTCTGCGCCGGCCTGTTCGGCGGCAACGGCTTCGGCCACGCTGGTTACCGTTTTGCCCACCAGGATGCCGCGCCCCGCCTGTTTTGCAGCGGAGATGGGCAGACTGTCGCCCGACAGGTGCACGCCATCCGCGCGCGCGGCGACCGCGACGTCAACGCGGTCGTAGATCACGAGCGGCACGCCGCCCAACGCCAGACGGCGCATCCGCTCGGCTTCGCCGAGGAGGTCGCGCGCTGACATATCGGGCTCGCGCAGCTCGAGCATATTGACGCCGCCCGCCAGCGCGGGCATGAAGACATCCTCGAGAGAACGGTCCCCAAAGCGCATCCGGTCGGTCACGAGAAGGAATAGTGGAGCCGACGGCAGGTTGTACTTGGACACGCTTCCGATCTCCCGGGACTGAGTATTTGATCGCTAACTTGTGGCTGCTTGAACGCGCGCACGTTCCCGTAGGCGGACCGTCTCGCGTACGAGCTCGGCCACCATCTCGTATCGATGAAAGCTGGGAACCAGGAGCACGCCGTTCACGCGCGAGTCGCTCAACACGTCGAGGAGGAATTGGTGCGCTAGCTCGAAGCCGACTTCGATGCCCCGCTCCCCCGCCTCTTTCATTCTACGCAAGTGCTCTTCAGGTATCACCACCCCAGCCAGCTCGTTGTGGCAGAACTCCGCGTGCTTGTAGCTCTGCAGCGGCATGATCTCGACCACCGTCGGAATCTTCGGTTTCGGCACACGCGAGAAGAACCGATCGAGCTGTTCGAGGTCGTACAGCGGCTGGGTGATCGCGAAATCGGCGCCCGCTTCCACCTTCTGGTGATACCAGTCCAGCTCGAATTCGAGGTCGTCGGCCATCGGGTTCACGGCGCACGCGATCAGAAAGTTGGTCGGCCGACCGATCGAGTTGCCTGCCCAGTCGAGTCCCTGATTGAGCTGCTTGATGATGCGAATGAAGCCGGGCGACTTCACGTCCCAGACTCCGGTTGCGCTGGGGTAGCTGCCCATCTGTGGTGGATCGCCGGTCAGTGCGATCACGCTCCGAATCCCGAGCGCGTGCGCGCCGAGCAGTTCTGACTGCAGAGCCATGAGGTTGCGGTCGCGGGTGGTGAAATGGATCAGGCTCTCGATGCCGACCCGCTGCTCGCACAAGGCCGCGAAGGCGATACAGCTCATGCGTACCCGCGCCATGGGGCTATCGCCGACGTCGATGCAATCGGCCCCCGCCTGCTTCAGGAGCGCTGCGCCCTGGAGCATCTTGTTCGGGTTGATGCCGCGCGGGGGGTCGACTTCGACACTGATGATGAACTCGCCTGCGTGGACCTTGCGGGCCAGCACTGAGTCGTGCTCGGGCGCGCGCTCCGCGCGCTCGGGCTCGGCCCTGGGCTGCGGCTCGCTGGCGACTTTGACTGCCGACGTGGAGGGTCGTACTCCGGGCAACGCTGCCCGCATGGCGGCGATATGGGCTGGCGTGGTGCCGCAGCAGCCGCCGATCACGGCCGCGCCTGCCTCGGCGAAGCGGCGCGCGTACTCGGCGAAGTATTCGGGCGTCGAAACGTAGATCTGCCGCCCACCCTGGGTGGTTGGCGTGCCGGCGTTGGGCATCGCCGACAGCGGGGTCGTGGCCACGCTGCGCATCTCCAGGATCGCGTCAAGCGCTGCTTGCGGGCCCACGCCACAGTTGACGCCAAGCACATCGACACCCAGCTTCTCCAGCGCCCTGACGACGGCCGACGGTGTGGCGCCAGCCAGCGTGGTGCCGTCCATGTCGACGCTGACCTCAGCCACGATGGGCAGGTCCGCCGAGACTGCCCGAGCCGCCTGCACTGCCGCGCGGAGCTCGATCAGATTCGAGAACGTTTCCAGCACCAGCAGATCGACGCCGGCCTCGAGCAGCGCCTCGATCTGCTCGGTGAAGATCGCGGTCGCCTCGTCCGGTTCGAGCGTGCCGATCGGCGCCAGCGGCTGGCCGATGCTGCTCACCGAGCCGGCCAGAAAGACTGGCTCGCCGCTGATCTCTTTGGCATCGCGGGCGACTTTGACGCCGCGGAAGTTGATGTCTCGGACTTTGTTTTCCAGTCCGTAGGTGGCCAGCCGGACGCGATTGGCGGCGAAGGTGTTGGTCTCGATGACTTCCGCGCCGGCCGCGATGTAGGCGCGGTGGACCGCCTGGACGAGGTCAGGCTGCAACAAGTTCAGCTCGTCGAAGCAGCGCTCGTACGGGATGCCTTGCGCGTACAACTGCGTACCCATCCCACCATCGAAGAGGATGGGCGTCCCCTGGCCCAGGCGATCCAGGAACGCGCTTACTCGCACAGCGACCCGTAAGTCTAACGCGTGTGCGTACTTTGGAAAATTTGCGTTCGGGAGTGGGCCGCGCTCGCTCCAATCCGCTCGGGCGCCGCTGGTCGCGTCGCCCGGACGCCCTTCGGGCTGCTCCCTTCGCTCCCGCTTGGCACACCCTTCAGAACGGCCCCTGCGCTTCGCTGGGCAGAGGGCACCCGGGGTCGGACTGTAAGCGTGATGCTCCGCTGGCTCCGCTGGCAGGCACTGCTTGTTCCCTCTCCCTCTGGGAGAGGGCTAGGGTGAGGGCGAGCTAGAAGCTGAGACACTGAAGCTTGTGCATGCGCCACCGCACCACGCCCCGCTGCGAACGCGACGGCCTCCGCGGGCACGTGAGTTGCGTAACATGAGCCCATCAACAAAGACGGGGGGCTGCGAGCAGAAGGGCACGTACAGCACAACAAGCGATCGCGATAAAAGACAATTGAAGTGAGCGCCAGGTCCCACTCTCTGAGTGGGATGACGAGGTAGGGGATCTCGAAAGACTCGGCGGGTGACCTTCGGCTGCGCACGGTCGTCATGGGCGGGACAAAACGAGGTGGGTAACCCCTCGACAAAGCCGACCCAGTGTGCGGGGTTCCGTTCACCACGGATGGAATCCGTCTGTTGCTGGCGTGCACACAAGACCGCGGCCTCCTCTCGAAGAAGGAGAGGAGCATGTGCGGAATCTTCGGCTATGTCGGTACCCGCCAGGAGGGCCCACAGCTGGTCCTGGAGGGACTGCGAAAGCTCGAGTACCGCGGCTATGACTCGTGGGGCATCGCCACCCGCCACAACGGGCTGCTGATCGAGAAGCACGTCGGCAAGATCGGCCAGGCCCAGACATCGTTACCAGGCGGCAGCGCGGCGCTCGGCCACACCCGCTGGGCCACCCACGGCGGCGTCAGCGAGGCCAACGCCCATCCGCATCTCGACTGCCAGGGCCGCCTGGCGGTCATTCACAACGGCATCATCGAAAACCACGAGGAGCTGCGCCGCGAGCTCAAGGCGCATGGCCACACCTTCACGTCGCAGACCGACACCGAGGTGGTGTGCCACCTGCTGGAGGACGAGCTCAAGGAGCGCGATGAGCCAGCCGAGGGCTGCGAACGCCTGATCCAGGCATTGCTCACCGTGTTCAGAATGCTGGAAGGTCTGAGCGCAATCAGTGTCCTGGACCCCGAGCAGCAGTGCATCGCCGCGGCCAAGAACGGCTCGCCGCTGGTGCTCGGCTACGGCGACGACGGCAACTTTCTGGCCAGCGACTCGTCAGCGCTGCTCGAGCACACCCGCCGCCTGACCTTCCTCGAAGACGGCCAGGCCGCGCTCATCACCGCCAATCAAGCGGTCGTGTACGACGTGGCCAGCGGCCGCCGCCAGGCGGAAGCGCGCGTGTGGGACATCACCTGGCAGGAAGAGCAGGCCGGCCTGGATGGCCATGCCGACTTCATGTCAAAGGAAATCGATGAGCAGCCGAGCGTGCTGCGTCGCATCGCGACGGAACGCACGACCGATGCGCAGGGGCTGGCCGACGCGATCTCGGTCGCGCGGACCGTGCACTTCGTGGGCTGCGGCTCCGCGGCGCACGCGGCCAAGTGCGGCGAGTACTACTTCTCACGCATCGCGCTGCAGCAGGCCAACTTCGTGGTCGGCTCCGAGTTCGGCTACCTGGCCGATTTTCTGACCGACCGCAGCCTGGTGGTGGGCTTCAGTCAGAGCGGCGAGACGATCGACCTGCTGGAATCCATGAAGTCCGCCAGGGCACGCGGGGCATGCCTGGCCGCGCTGGTCAACGTGGAGGGCTCGAGCCTGTATCGCATGGTCGATCAGCCGATTCTGTTGTCGGCGGGTCCCGAGCGGTGCGTGCTGGCTACGAAGAGCTTCACGGCCAAACTCGCGGTGCTGCTCATGGCGGCGTACGCCGCCCGCGGCGACGTCGCGCAGGGCGCCGAGCTGGTCGTTCGCGCCGCCGACGAGATCCAGAGTTTTCTCACGGATGGCCGCGTCGAGCAACTGCAGCAGCTGGCCGAGCAGTTCAAAGATGCCCACCACCTGTACGTGATCGGACGCGGCCCGAGCTACCCGATGGCTCTGGAAGCCGCGCTGAAGATCAAGGAGGTGAGCTACATCCACGCCGAAGGCTTTGCCGGGGGCGAGCTGAAGCACGGCGTCATCGCCCTGATCGAGCCAGGCACACCGTGTCTGGTGCTCGCTCCCCGCGACGAAACGTTCCGCGCGATCGTCTCGGGCGCGCAAGAGATCAAGGCCCGCGGCGGCTTCATCGTCGGCATCTCGCCCGAGGCGAGCGACGTGTGGGACGTCCACATCCCCGTAGCCGACGTCGGCGAAGGCGCCTCGATCGTAAACGCGGTCCCGCCCCAGATCCTGGCCTACGAGCTCGCGATCCGCCGCGGCCTCGACCCGGACAAACCGCGCAACCTGGCCAAGAGCGTCACCGTGAAGTAGCGCCTCACGCGAACGTCTTTGCGTTGATTCGTGAGGATTATCATAGATTGCACAGTCAGAGCATTAAGGAATGAGAGGCATGCTCCGATCTCTTCGTAGCGCGCTACTTCCATTTGCACTACTAGCCGTGCTGGTCGGATGTACCAGTCAGAGCAGCGCACCTGCCCCGCCGACAGCGCCGGCCGCCGGTGGCGCCACGGCTGCCAAACCGACCGCGGCCGCCGCTACAGGCGCCCAGGCCGCCACGAGCTTCGACGGCACGCTCCTGTTCGGTGCGTCCATTTCACTCACCGGCAGTACCGCGAAAGAGGGTAGCTTGACCCGCGACGGCTACGACCTCTGGCGCGATACCTACAACAACGCGGGCGGCATCAACGTCGGCGGCAAGCACTACAAGATCGAGACCAAGTATTACGACGACGCCAGCAATGCCCAACAGGCCGCGACACTAGCAGAAAAGCTGATCAAGGAAGACAAAGTCAACTTCTTGCTGGGACCGTATGGCACCAGCCCCACGCTGCAAGTGAGCACCGTGGCCGAGAAGAACAAAATGCCCATGATCGAGGGCAACGGCGCCGCGGAAAGCATCTTCAGCCAGGGGTACAAATACACCTTCGGCGTACTGTCACCGGCGCAGAATTACCTACGTGGTGTCGTCGACCTGAGCCTGAGCTTGGATCCCAAGCCGACGACGGTCGCGGTACTCAGCGCCGACGATCCCTTCTCCGTCGAAGTCGCCGATGCCGCCCGGGGCTATACCGAGCAAAAGGGCCTGCAGGTGGTCTACTACCAGAAGTACCCCAACGCGTCCACCGATCTGCGGGCGCCGTTGACCGAGACCAAGGGCAAGAACCCCGATCTGTTCCTCAACAGTGGCCACTTGCAAGAGAGCGTGGCGATCATGCAGCAGGCCAAGGAATTGGGGTTCAGTCCGAAGGGGTTCGGCTTCAGCGTCGGACCGTCGATTCCTGACTTCGAAACCACGTTGAAGGGCGACTCCAATGCCGTCATGGGCGGCACGCAGTGGACGCCGGCGTTGAAGTACCAGGGCGATGACCTGTTCAAGACGCCCGAGGCCTACAACACGCTGTACAAGCAGACGTTTGGCTACGAGCCCGCGTACCAGAGCGCAGAGTCGACCGCGTGCGGCATCGCCTTCATCAAGGCCATCGAGAAGGCTGGGACGACCGATCCCGACAAGGTGCGCGACGAGATCGCCAAATTGAACTTCACGTCCTTCTACGGACAGATCAAGTTCGATGAGCGCGGTATCAACGTGACCAAGCCGATGGCGGTCGAGCAGTGGCAGAACGGCCGCCGAGTTACGGTCTGGCCGACCGACGTGGCCGAGGGCAAGCCGCTGTGGCCGTTTCCGAGCTGGAGCGGTCGCTAGCGCCTGAGTGGACTTCGTCCAGCATGTTCTGAATGGGGTGCTCCAGGGCTGCATTCTGGCCCTGATCGGGCTCGGGTTTTCGCTGGTATGGGGCATCCTCAACATCATCAACCTGGCCCACGCGGCGTTCATCATGCTCGCCGCGTACCTGACCTACTTCCTGTGGGCCGGGCTCGGCATGGACCCGTTCACCACGCTGCCCGTGACCATGTCGGCGCTCTTCCTGGCCGGCTACGCCCTGCAGCGGTACGTGATCAACCTGGTGATGGGCGCCTCGATCCTGACCACGTTCCTGCTGACGTTTGGCTTCGAGAGCCTGCTCGTCAACCTCGCGTTGCGGCTGTTCTCGGCCGATACCCGCCAGTCGAGGCCGTTCTACGCCAACGCCGCCTTCACCATCGGGCCGCTCTATATCCCGTACACGCAGCTCGGCGCGGTGGTGGTTGCGCTGCTGCTCACCTACCTGGTGTACCTGTTCCTCGACCACACGAAAACGGGCAGCTCCATCAGAGCCGTAGGCCAGGACCGCGTGGCGGCACGGCTGATGGGCATCGACATCGGACGCACCTACGCGCTCACCTTCGGCATCGGCGCTGCTCTGGCGGGCGCTTCGGGCACCTTGTTGTCCACCACCAGCGGCTTTGCGCCGAACGGGTTTGGCACCTTCAACGTGCTCGCGTTCTCGGTGGTGGTGCTGGGTGGTCTGGGCAGCATCCCCGGCGCGCTGATCGGTGGACTCGCCTTCGGCCTGGTGTATGAGTTCGGCGGCACGTACGTGCTGTCGCAGCGGGATGTGCTGATCTTCGCGATCTTGATCCTGGTCCTGGTGTGGCGTCCAACCGGCCTGCTGGGCCGCGAAGGCTACCGGTGAGGCTCGCTCGCTACGCTCGCTCACGGAGTGAGGAGTGAGGAGTGAGGAGTGAGGAGTGAGGAGTGAGGAGTGAGGAGTGAGGAGTGAGGATTGGGGAGTGAGGAGTGGGGAGTGAGGAGTGAGGAGTGAGG